>ERZ1034573.24-NODE-24-length-43158-cov-18.085702_pt1 | contig 43158 bp, 58 predicted proteins | sample MGYA00520641_ERZ1034573 | MGnify/ENA primary metagenome ERZ1034573 (study PRJEB33760, sample SAMEA4777724) | hypersaline lake metagenome | biome: hypersaline environment; feature: brines | place: Spain | collected 2014-08 | depth 0 m ...
GGTCCCAACCGCCGCCGACGTAATCTTTTGCTTCGTCTTTTGTTACACGGACTTTTTCGGTCCGCTTTTCGCTAATCTGCTGCCTGCGGTGAATGTCCCCAAGCATAGCGGCTTCGAAGCCGATAAACGTTTGCTCGCTTACTTCGTCGGACTCGAGCGTATATCCGTAATCCGTCACTGCCCTGTCTACTACGTCGTGATACAGCGCAACCTTTCGGTACTGATCTGGAATCTCGCTTGCCGGAACGTAGTTTTCGGCATCGTCCATAAAGTTCATGTGCGAAAACACGACATCTCGCGCCTTATAAAGCCCCGTTTCGAAAACGTAGTGAAGATCCGGATGCTGCATCGCCTGAACAATCGGAGTCAAGGCGTCCATCCTGTCGGGGTTGTTTTCAAGGCAGTCGTGGTTGCCCGGAGTCAAAATCGTTGGCAAGCGGTCTGCTAAGTTGCCCAAAAACCCCGTCACCATGTCGACAAGCTCCGGGCTCATGTCAGCCTTGGAGTGGACGACATCGCCAACGACAACGATAAGACTATTTTCGGTCTTTCTTTCGTCTATTTCTTTGTATAGGCGGCGAAAGACCTCTTTGTATTCGTCGTGGCGCTTATAATTGCGAAGATGAACGTCGGCAACGTGAAAAATTTTGTCGACGCTTTCGCCTTCTATCGGAAGTGTGTTTATCTCTGCCATAGGATAATTTGCTCATAACTGCTTTCGATGCAGCTATAAATATATCCTATAACGCCCTTTTAAGGTGAAAAGCTCTTCAAGACCAAAGCTTTTTCGAAACGAGACTTGAAAATTCCAAATGATCTGTTTCGCGAATCAACTCTTGCATATTTTCAAATCCAAGGTCGCCGGGGTCTTCTCCATTCGGAACTTCAATGAGCTTTACGTCAAACCCTTCATTCAAAAACCGTTCTGCAATCTCTACAGACACTTCTTTCATGTCTGCGTCTAAGGCAACGTTTACTTCATTTGTAGGACTTTCTATAAGCTTGCAGAAAAGGCTCTCTGGCATTTTATTTCCAAGGATGGGCACGGCGTTCCTTCTTGTAGAAATGGCGTCAAACGGCCCCTCAACGATTGTAACGGGCTCTCTCCAGTTGATTGTAGACTCGAAAGGAATGATTTTGTTTCTCGGGGCAGAAGGGTTTTTATATTTTGGAAACTGGCTTGACCATATCCGGCGCCCGACAAAATAGTTAAGCTGCCCGCCTTTTTCGTAACTCGGTACAATGATTCGCTTTTTATACTTTCCGGACCTGCAATAGCCAATCCGATGTTTCGCGACGTCTCCATAGCTTACGCCCCTGCCCGAAAGCCGATTTAAAGCGTGTTTCGAAACGATGTCGCTCTGGTCTTTCCAAAGCGGCCGGAAGTCTTCGGGAAGAGAAACCGATACTTGCTTTTCGTCTTCTTCATCGCTTTTGGCAGTAGCGTATTTTGGGGCATCTACGTATTTCGAAAGCCTTTTAAAAAGCCGTTTCGGGGCGTTTACTTGCTTTAAAAGCGTGAAAAGAGATTTGCCCCTGTTATCGCAAACGAAACATTGCCAGTTTTGGTACTGTTTTCTGTCTGGATTTAGGTTAATGTAAAGCTTTTTTTTGTGCTCGGGGTGCCTGCAAAACGGGCAGGAAAACTTGCGGTCCCCCTTCGATCCAACAGAGCGAGACTGGCTATCAACCGCTTGTTCTATAATTTCAACAACCTTTTCATTTGCCATCAGTTAACCGAAAAACTTATTGACTTGACTTTGTTTTGACTTTGCGCCTTCGATCCGCTCTTTTGCTTTTTCAAAATACTCGCTGTCGGTTTCAAATCCGATGAAATCTCTGCCTTTTTTCATCGCCGCAACTCCCGTCGTGCCAGAGCCAACGGTAAAATCTAGCACCGTGTCCCCTTCGCTGCTATACATCTCGATAAGCTTTTCCATAAGGCTTACAGGCTTTTCTGTCGGGTGATCGGTGCCGGAGGTGCGGTTGTCCCTTCCTGCTTCGATTACGCTTGTAGGAAAGCCAGTCTCGGTTTGCTCGCTTGATTCGCGAATGTTGTAGATATACTTCTCGGTGTCCCCGCTCCTGCCGTTTGTCCGTGGACTTGAAAGCTCGGTGGTTTCCGGCGAGTACGCCCCTGCCTTCCGGTAGAACACGACGATGTCTTCGTGTTTTGTCATCGGCTTTCGGTGGGCGTTGATCGCGTTTGACGGGTGAGTTTTTAGCCAAACGAGCGTATACCGGAAGTCTTCGAAGTTGCTTCGGATTAGCTTGTGTGTAAACGGCTGGGCTGCGGTAAACACAAAAGGAGCCTCCTCGGTGGAGACTCGCTTCAACTCTTCCCAAAGACTTTTCCAATCAAGCGGCTGTTGGTCCCAGCTTGCGGAAGTAACAGAATATGGCGGGTCGCAAATAACAGCATCTATACTGTTTTCTTCCAGTTTTGGTAGTTCTTTATGGCAGTCGCCTTTTATAAGTTTCATTATTAGTTTGTATTATTTATTCGAGTTCGTGCTGCTTCATAGTATTTTTCATCTGGTTCTTTTGGTAAAAAACCAAAAGAGCGGCCGTTTACAACATTATAAATGTGATTTTTACAGCAGCCGTATATTTCTGCAAGTTCTTTATAAGTCTTATTTGAGATTTTAACTGCCGCTTTGATTTCAAGTGTCTTTTTTACCTTTTCTCTATCTTCCGGTTTTTCTTCTTCCACACCCCTTTCCGATGTAAAACGGAAAATTTTCGGCTGGGTCGTATAGCCCATACACATAATACTGATTCTTCATTGTCTCACTTTTACCTTGAATACAAAAAACCCGGTTGGCGCAGCAGTGAGACAGGGCGTTTTGCCAACCGGGTATTAATAGTTTGTTTCGTAAGTCAGCGTCTCACTGCTGCGTTCATTATTATATATCAACAAAACAAAAAAACCTTGCCCATATATTCTATTTTCACTTAGTTTTTATCATCTCTGCAGCATCAACTTCGTTTTCCTAAATATGCGTCTTTATACCTTTTAAACATTCTTTGTTGAAAAGTTTTGAATTCATAGGTAGTCTCTTCTTTTAGATTCCAAACCAATTCTACGTCTGTTGAAAACCCGTTTTTCTTTTCTACCCTTGGCTCAATTGCAAAATCTTTTTTGTCGTACTCCGGAACGATTGTCTCTTTTACAAGCTCCATCTCCGGAACGCGGCGTTTTGTGTCAAGGGAGATTCTGTACTTGCCTTCAAGAAGCCACCAATTCTTGCTTTCTCTCATCCGGCGAAGAATATAGTCTTTCTCGTGCCTTGTAAAAACCGTGGTCATCTTTCGTAGCCTTTTTGAAAACGGCGAATGATCTGATCGTCGTCGGTTAGCTCTTTGATCCGCTCGAGCCGCTTTAGCTCCTCCGGATCTGACTCCCGCTCGAAGAATGAATACTGATTTCCATAATCAACTCTGAAACGCTCGGTGTGCCAATCTTCCGGCTTCATAGCTTTAATGTCAAGCTCCAAGGCATCGCAGCACTTGAGGTTGAGGTTGAAGTCCCCTGTTGGGTTCAAAATTTCTTCGATCTTGATGCAGTTTTTCGGTTGAAGCTCCACCATGTAGATCTGCTGTTCAATGGCGTGACCGTAGCTTATACCGTTCCCAACAAGCCGCTCCAAGATGTGAAGCGGGAACGGCGCTCCTATTCCGGCACAGGGGTCAAGAAACGTCGCATCCGGATTCTCAAATTTTTCATCCGGAATCTCACTTGCCATATCTTCGGCTAGTTCTTTCGGCGTATGAACTTCGGCGTGTTCATCGCGACTCTCTTGACTTACCTTATGTTCTTCAAAAAGTCGCCATCCACGCTCAATAATCTCGCTCGCGTTCATAACTTTCTGGTTTTTGTTTGCCAGTTACACTTGTGAATGTTTTTTTGTTCACTATACTGGATACACTGCTCTTACTAACTGGATAATGGTTTGATACATCTTTCAAGGTCATATCAGTCTTTTCATACAACCATCTTATCTCTTTGACTTCTCTTTCATTTAGCTTACTGTCAACGAAAGATAAATCAGTCTTTCGCTTTTTTGAATTCTGTATAATTTCTTCAATACTATCGGGCTCTTTTTTACCCCTTACCCAATCATAACCGTCCCTATTTTTAATATCAGTTATAACGGGTTTACGAACATCATACTTTTCAGCTATGTCTTTCTGAAATACACCTGTATTCTTTATAAGCCAACGGATTTCTCTTACTTCATTTTCTGTTAGTTGCGTTCGCCCTTTTGCGATTTTCCGTTTTGTCTCATCAGTATGCTTTTTGCCATAAAACCCATTGTTCTCCCCATACCCACCTTTTTCTTCATAACACTCTTTACACATTTCCGAATCATACTGCTTTCGGTTTCCACATTCGCAGTAGGTTTTCCCGCCACGCCAGTTCGGATTCTTTTCTTTGCTGTTTGCTGGCCAACCGCCCGGAAGTTTGTTTGTTAGGTTTTCAAGCCCAACTTTTTCAATCTCTTTCTCTTCAAGGCGAAGAGCTTTCTCTTCTTCTTTGATGCTGTCGTGAAGCTTGTGAACTTCAACTTCTTTTTCTTCTGCCTGTGTTTCTCTTATCCGTTCAACTTTTTCAGGTTGTTTTTGTTCCGAAAGCCGTAATCCCTTTTCGTGAAGATGCCAATAAGCTCTATCACCTTTTCCTTTTCCTATGTAAAACGGTTCGCCGTCTCTCGGGTCAATCAGTGCGTATACGTAAAACATCGTGCAGTATTAGAAAAGGGCTCAGCCGACACGCCGGAACCGTGCCAACCAAGCCCTGTAAAGTCTGTTGCGAAGTGCGGAGACGGTTCCGGCGCCTCCATTTATAGGTATCAACACGATGTCTCTTTTTACGTAAAAACTGCTTAAAATGTAGCGTCCGGGTCGGAAAACTTCTCCTCCGGAATCTGATTAAGCATATCGCTTATAAGCTCGGCGGGGGTGTGAACCTCCGCGTGCTCTTCACGGCTTTCGTCAGCTACGATATGCTCTTTGATCTTAGCTTTTGCTTTTTCAAAATCAATCATCGTTTCGCTGCTTCTCTATTTCAAGAACCGTCTCGTACCAATCTTTTCGGAACTCGTTCATTAAGTCCCTGTCCATTCGGTAATTGCTCCAACTGGTTGCTTCTTGGATTTCTTCGAAAGTCTTAGATCGTATTGCTTTAGCGACTTTTTCGGCTTGAGACTCGTTTTCTACTACAACCCCTCTAGCTTCTTCAGTGAGTCCATATTGACCTTCCATGTCAATGATAACCTCACCAATACCATTTCCTCCAAAAATTACCTTTGGAGTCTCAAAGTGCTTTGGGTTTCCATTTTCATCTTTCTGAATTTTACTCGAATATTTCCATCTAGTGTTTTTCGTTTTTGGAGTCGTGTGAAGAAGAGGCAAGTTGTACTCTTCACTTTTTTCAGAGCTTACGTAAGCACTGTCACTTCCATAGGTAGTACGGTCTCCTATAAACTCACACTTTGGCTGACCATTTGTGGCTATCAAGTGTTCGATTAGTTCGTACTTGTAGTTTGGAACCCAAGGCCACTTCTCAATTTCAGCAGTATATGTTTCTCCGTTTTCATCAACAACTTTGACTTCTCCATCGTTCCCATTTTTTACGTCTGCCACATACCAATCAAATCGAGTACCAGCTCCAAATACTTCTTCACCTTCTGCAGAATCGTAAATGGAAAGATATTTCACTGATTCAAACAGTTTCGGCTGAATGTCTTTGCACTTGGTATAATTGTTTTGTGGCTTCCTCCAAATGGCAGGGTGAACCAAAGAAATGTGTCCGCTGCAAAGTTTAAAACTTTTTTCAACAAATTTATGCCAGATAGGGTTTCCCGTTCCAGTTGATTTATGATATGGCGGGTTTCCTATAACAACATCGTATTCCATAATAGGTTCAAGAGTTAGATACTTTTTTCGCTTGTTGTCCTTTTCCGGTTCAACCGTCTTCGCTTTAAAAAGACCGGGAATGAGTGGCTCAACCTCTTCGTTAGCGTATACATCTTCGCTAACAGAGTCCGGTCCCCATTTTACGGAAGGATCGCATACATAAATATTTCCCTGCGGAAGATTCTCCCCCGTTATAATGCGAAAAAATGATTGAATCTTCCGGCCGATGATTTCGGACGGGACCACCACATCAATCATTCGTTCTGCGTGGTCGTGCCCTGCTTGAGTCAGCACGTAGTACAAACCGATTGCGTACTTCCCTGTCTTTCCATATATGGAGAGTACACGTTCGGTTTCTTTCCAGTCGTGGTGTTCACCAATTTTTTGAAGCTGCGGAACCACAACTTCACCAAGGGGAGTCCAAACCACGGCACTCTCTTTCATAATTTCAGACGACTTGGAAAACCACTCTTCTTCTGCTTTCTCAAGCCGATCAGCTTCGTCAAGCATCATAACAAGGAAGTTCGTTCAAAAACAACGGGTTACTTCAATGACTCAAGGGACGGGTTGTTTCGGATATCCAAGAACCACTCTTCCATCACTCGCGAGTTCATAATGTTTTCATCGTAGAGCGTGATAATGTCTTCACGGTTGTAGTTTCCACTTCCGATGTCTCCAAACCACTCTTCAAAGGTAAAGCGATTCCCGCCAAACCGATAATTCTTTGCCTTTATGAAATCTTCTAGCGAGTCACCTTCAAACTCGCCTTGTTCAATGAGCGGTCTAGCGTTGATAGCGAAGTCTTCAATGATGTTTTTCGCCTTTGCTTTTTTATTTTCATCGCTTTCTTCAGATTCTTCGTCGTCATCGCCGCTGTTTTGCCTATCGTTTTCTGTGTTTTGGCCCGGAGTTTCATCGCCCTCACGTGGCCCAGCGGAAGGATTTTCAACGCCATCCGATTCTGAATCTGTTACGTCATCTCCGGGCGTCCAGTCGGAGTTGTTGAGTGATACATCGTTGATTGCCTTGTTTGCAAGCTTTCGCTCTTGTTCCGGAATCGCGGACTTCGCGTACTTCTTCCAATCAATGTGATCCATTGACTCCCAAGTAACCGTTCCGTCGTCAATATACTTTGGAATAGCTACGTTGTAGAGATCAAGGAAGTCACGCTTGTAATCCGCAAAGTTGTTGCAGTCTTCGTCGTACTCGCGAAGAGCATTGTACTTACGACGCATAATTTCAAAGAACCCGTTCAATCCTGCGAAGTACACGGCGCAGTTTGTCTTTTCGTCGGGTCCTTCGCGACCACAGCGGCCAGTCGCCTGATCAAAGAACTTTGAGCTTCGGATGTTGCGAGCAAGCAGCATCCAACCAATCCACTCTTTATCAAATCCGGTAAGGAAAATGTTGTGAGTGAAGATGATGGCACGCTCGTAGTTGCCGTCGTCGGCAAGAACGTCATTTTTGATCTTGTTGTCCAACTCTTTCTGATCGTCTTTATACTCGTAAGAATGAAGAAAAAGGGTGTTGCTATCGGATTCCTTGTTCATCCGTTCAGCAAGAAGTTTACATAACGCTTCTGAGTCTCCGGAAGGAACGGAAACAAGCCCAACTTGCTTGCTGTAATCACAAAGGTCAGCTTCTGGATCGTGATATGGCGAAAACTCACGCTTGCTTTTCGGAAGGTGTTTTCTGCCAATATCCAAAAACGTTTTCAAGAATTCAATTACAGCTTGCTCATATTTCAATTCACCCTCTTCCATACGGAAGAATTTATTCAAGGTGAAGGCATCTCCTTCCGGATGTTCTTCCTCTTCAAGAACGTTTTGAATAGCTTCGCGAACCTTGAGCAAGCGATAGTTGTACTCAGGATAATCTTCAAGGTGTCCCTTTCCATTTTGCCTCAACTGCTCTTCTCGCATTTCATATGCCATCTTCCGGGTGAGCCAGAAAATAGCAGACTTGCGCTCATAAATCGGATTTTCGGCGGCCACAAATTCTTCTGGCGTCGCCGTGATTAGGATTCGGTGGTCCCAATCAAACATTTCAAGCGCCGTGTTCATCTTCTCCGTCTTCGTAGCGTGGTGCGCTTCATCAAACAGAAGCACATCAAACTCAAAGTCTGCAAGCGGCTCGTACTTATTGATGAGCGTTTCAACATCCTCTTCTGTTACCTCCACGGAATCCTCTTCGGCGTCTTCCAAGTCAAGCATCTTTCGCTTGAAGTCTTGAACGCTTGCCATAAGAATGTGAACGCCGTCTTCACCGTTCCGCTTCGCTTCAAGAAAGTCTTCAACGCCACCTTCTACCCAATCGTCATTTTCAATGTAGTTTTCGGCGCTGTTGATCGTGTAGAACTTGAAGCGGCAGTTTCCATCTTCATCGTGAAAGTGGTTAAACATATGCCCCTGTTCCGCAAAGTTGCGAAGCGTTCGGGGCATAGAAGAAACGAGCAAATTATAAGTAGAAACCGCCCCATTCTTTGAGTAAGAAAGCACCATATCAAGCGACATAGCGGTCTTCCCAAATCCGGTAGTGGCGGCAAGAATATAAGACCGCTTTCGCTGTTCTTCAATATCAGAGAGGTCATCAAGAAACTCTCTATATTGTGCTTTGTTTTTCTTAACGTAACCGCGCCATTCATATTCTACTTCTTCAAGATACTTGGCGCCACAGTACTCACCCAAAGCATCAACAATTTCACCAAGCGGGTTCTTGTAAAACTCAGTTCCGCTTGTGACTTCATCTTTGCTGTAACGATCAAGGGTATTCAGCAAAAATTCTTCGGCTTCAATGGCAGCATCGCCAATCTCTTCAACCGCTTCGTCATAGTTTAAGTTTTGATTCGTACGGACTTTCTCTACGAGTTCGTCGTAGCTAGTTACCCAAAGAATCAAGGCAACCGGCCGGTAAACTTTAGCTTTGTTGAGATAGTCACTGATCGTTTCTCCGGGAAGTTTGTCTCCATGAGATCCGGACTGCCCAAACTTTACGGTTGAATTCATTTCAAAAGTACCTCCGTAACCCGGCGTCTTTCCAAGGTTAACCCACCCGTATACGGAAGAAGGGTTATGTCCGGAGTCTCTTGAAAAAAGAGATGGATGGTCATTAACGAGACTCTTCGGAGCGTATACGTTTGACTCGACCTCAACAAATTCTTGATCAAGTCGCTCTTCTGTCACTTGAAGACCATTCAGGGAATTATGGTTGAGCCCGTCAAGGTCAACATCAAACGCTCCCTCAATATAATTTCGAGCTTGCTTTTTGGAAAGCATGAGTCGACAGTTCGGTTCATCATAATAACACACTACTTTACACGACGTAGCGCCACACGTGTTTCTCAAAACGCAGGCGATTTATATGGTCTTCACAAAAGCTGATCGTACCAGTCGTCGCGAAAATACTGAATCATGCGGTAGTCAATGCGGTACGTGCTCCACGAGCAAGCGTCTGTAAGCCGCTTAAAGGCGTCGGACTTCAATGCGGACACGACCCTTTGCGCTTCGTCGGAGCCGCTTACAGGCACGCCTATGGCTTGCTGCGTCAAACCGTACTCGCCTTCAAGGTCAACGATGGGGTCGCCCACGCCCGTCTCTGAAAAGATCACCTTGGGCTTGCCAAAAGCGCCGCCGCCTTTCCAAGTTGATCGGATATCTCTGCCTCCCGCCGTGGAGTGAATGACTTGATGCGGAAATCGGTTGGGGTCCGGGTGAACGTGGTCTCGGCTTGCGTGGTGGGCTGATCCGAAGATCACCCGGCCTTCGTTGAACTCCCCAAGCAAGTTTTTTACAAATTCGAAATCTTTGTTCGGAAGCCAGTCCCACTCCGACAGGTCAAGCTCCCACTCATGGCCGTTAGCGTCGTTTATTTTGACGTGTGAGGCGCTTCCGGTTGTCCACCAATCAAAGCGGCTTCCCGCACCGAACACCCGTTTGCCCGCTTCTATGTCGTTGATGGACAGGTATTTGATCCGATCTGCAATGTAGCGGAACATATCCACCTGCGAATCTGAGTTTGCAGGTCGCCGCCAGATCGGGGGGTGAATGTAGCTTGAGTCTTCGGAAAGCGGCACAAACCGCTTCACAAAGTCTGCCCAAAGTACAGACCCGGTAAGATTGCCATTGACCTTGCGCTTGCCGTATGGGGGGTTGCCTAAGCTTACGTCAAATTTCATTTACGTTGTCAATTCGGATAGTTCGGATAGAATACTTCTCGATCATCTCGTAGGGGATTCCATCAATCCAAAATTGCATTGACTGCGATTCATTGATCCGGAGATGAAATCCCTTTTCAATCGTCGCCTTCCAACCGTCGTTGTCTTCCTCCCACTCGTAAGCGGTCGGATCGATGATATCGGCTGGAATCATGTAAATCTCGTATTCTTCGTAGTTCATTTCCTTATACCGCTTCTCTGTCGGCTTTCGCCGTGTAGAAAGCGCATACCAATCGTAGTTTCGTTCGTTGGCAAGATAGTTGATCATCCGGTTTACGACCTCTTCGCTGTCAAGGTCCGCTTCATCGAAGCGGGTTAGCCGTGAGCCAGAAATGTCAACTCGAATCGGGTCAAGCTGCCGCTTGACGTTGCTCTTGACGGATATGCCCGTAACTTCTCCTTTTTCGGTGAGATCGCAATTCACGTCTTCAGGCATAAAAATGTCCGCGCCTTTTCCGTGATCTCCGCCGTACCAATCGTTTTGAAGCCCCGCCTTTTTGAATCCTTGACTCAAGGCGTCTTCGATATATTCTGCCCGAAGCGGCATTCGAAAATCTTCGTGATGGCGACGGATCTTGCGCTCGACAGTATCGCAAACCGTTTCAAGAATCTCATTGTTTTCCCACATAGGTTTTAAGGGGTTCGGTGCTTGATGATAATTCGCCCCCTTATATAAGAAAAGCGGCCTCCGGTTCCCCGAAAGCCGCCGTGTTAACGATTTCTTCAAGTCGCTTTACTCAACTTCAAAAAATTTGTTACCGATCTTATTTTCAGCACGCTTTATTCTGCTTTTGGCTTTATCAAAATACTTTCGTTGCACTTCGCTTCCCAAAAACCTTCTGCCGTTTCTCAAGCAAGCAACTCCGGTCGTGCCTATTCCCATAAACGGGTCATAAACCACTTTTTCTTTCGGCACGTACATCCGGAGCAGTTTGCGGACCAGTTCGGTAGAAAAAGTGGCTTTCAAGTCCGTTTCTACTCCGTCGTTGTTTTTCGCTTCTACAAAGTTGTCAATGCCTTCATAAAAGGATTGTCCAGTGTCTTCGTTGACGGTAGTTACCTTTTTGTTTGTTTCAAAACTGTCGGGGCGTTTGGAAAATACGTATATTTGCTCGCATATCCGGCTAACCCTTTGTTTTGAAGTCTGAAAAGGTATGGACGTGTTTTTCTTCCACGTGATTTTGTCAACGAGGCAAAATTCAGTTTCATCTTCAACCTTAACCACAAGCTTCGACGGAAGAGAAGGGTTTAAGTGACTATACCCTAAGTTATAGCATATACATCCACTCGGGTCAAGAGCTTTTTCAAGCAACTTAAATTCGCTAATGCGGACGTTCAAGTATTCGGATTCGGAAAGCCCGTCTTCATACCCTATATCGTAATAAAAATCATTCCTGTGTCCTGCTATATTATATGGTGGACTTGTTATGACGTAATCCACTTTTCCCTCTTCAAATCTGCCAAGAGTCTTTTTGTTGCCTTCGCAAAACACGTTCCAATTCTTGTTCATATCTTATTAACCCTTCACGTAACTACGTGCAAGGACTATACTATCAGCCGCGTCGTCGCTGTTCATTCTGGTTTCTTCGTTTCTGTGATATACCTGATTTCAAATCGATATTCTTACAAATTCACAATCAAGCTGATTTTCAATTTCTCGTTGTCGTCGTTTGTCTCTCTTACAAAGCTCTCCTTTTTCATTAAAATGGTGAGATTCGTCAATTTCGATCACGACATTCATTTCTGAATCATATCCATCAACCCAATAACCCAACTCTTCGATATAATACTCCCCGCCGTTCTCGGCGTGTTGAAAATCATATCCGTGCTTGTCTCCATATTCTTCAATCAATTCACAAGCCTCGGGGTTATAAAAAGGCGTCGCTTGACCATTTTGCCTTTCAACCCTTTCTATTTTCTTTCTCCGAATTTTAGCCTTTACATTTGGATCTTTAGCTGGGTTAGACTCTCCCTTTACTGCCTCTCTTTGTCGGTCTTTGAAATTTTGCCACTTCTCTTCACCCCTCTCTTTTCCATAATCTCTTATGAACTGTTCTCTAATTGAAACTCCAAAATTAGGGTTATTTTTACCTTTCCAATTTTCAGATAAAACCTGTTTTTGTCTTTTTGTATTTTGTGCTTCAGTCTTTGACCTTACTTTTATGTTTTCAAGTCTCAACTTTTTACGAATGGTGGGCGCAGAACACCCATACATTTCTCCTATTTCTGCAGAAGAATACTTCTCATTCCAATACAGATCATAAAGTTTCTTTTTAGATATATCAATATCGGAATTACACCTCATTTGTTCCGTATGACTTCTTTGGGTTATCTCATATTTTTCGAGTCTATTATTTATTACCCATTCGCTACAACCAAAGTGCTCAGAAATTTTCTTTTTCGACCACTCTTTCTCTACATACAACTCATACAATTCTTCTTTACTTATATCATACTCCATTATACTTGGTTATTTACATAAGAACTTGCAAGAACTAAACTATCACAGATGTCATCTGTTCCGGGGCGAGGATTATCTGAATGCGTATAATCAATAGTAAATTCATCAAAATGTTCATTGACTCTTTGAATTACCCACGCCTTACTGTCTTTATATGTAGACCACGGACTTTCGTAACTAGACGGAACTCTTCCCCGATTTAGAAATGACTGCTTCTTTGCGGTCGAGGGGTGGATTTTTTCAATTGCATCTTTGCCTTTTCGCTTTTGAAGCTCGTATTCAATGATTCCGTTGAAGCGAAGAAGCTTCGAAATTGTCGCCTTGCTTGAAAAGCCGCCAGCATACTTTTTTAAAGAGTCTTCAAGGATGATTTTATCGGCGTCTTCGATGTGCGGCCAAACGTGCTCGTCCCACTGCTCGACAAGATCGATTAGCTCATAACCGCTTGGCTTGTCGAATTTATAGAAATCGTAAGATTCAATGTTTGCGTCTTCGTCCATTGTGCAGTAACCTGCTACGGACGTGCTGATATCCAAACCACCTACAATCATAATATAACGTTGTTTTTGATTAAGTGTCGAATCTTGCCAATATAGTCATTGGCATATTTTTAGGAAGTTTTATTGGTTTCGAAAGTTTCGCAGTAGCAGTAAGTTGTCCTTTGTCATTATAAAATCCAACGGTTGTTACATACGGGCGAAAGTCTCCGTCCTCAAGAGCTTTTATTGGGGTTCCAGCTTCTTTTCTTGCAGTTGGGTTTGTGGTAGCTCCAAACTCATCTGCTTTAATTTCAGCAGCAACTTCATTTTCAAAATTTCGGACTACCGATTCAAACTCAAGCTCGAACCGTTGGAAAAGCAAATCAAATTTGTCTTTTTCGTAATCGGGAAATGCGGTAAACCTGTTTTGCTTTCTTTTATATGGAAAAGAAGCATATTCTTCGCTCTTATTCACTATTTCATTTACGTTTTCTTCTGAGATTCCAAATGCAGAAGATGGAGGTTTTGTTAAAACTGCTACTCCATTTGAATAAAAAACATTTCCGATTTGCTCTTCGCTTTTTTCAGTAAAAAGATTTCCGTTTCCGTCGTCAGAAGCTACTATTTTGTCTTGATCTGATCTTGATTGAATTTTGAAAGAATTGGGGCGAATACGTTTTCCAAAAAGCCGATTTGAAATTTTCAAAACGTAAATAATGCCATCTTCTTCATCTGGAAATGACGATAGATTCGTTTTCGAAGGGTCAATTACCCCAAACTGCTGGTAGGGGTCGCTGTTTTCTCTATAATAAAAATGTCGAATAAGTTCATATACGGCATGAGTATAACTTCCGCTTGCATTTTTTGAAGCGGATTCTTCGAAAAAAGCCTCGTCGTTATTGGCGCCGATATGAAAGGTAAGATATGGGCTTTTTTCTGTCAAGTCCCATTTTTTTCTTGCCGTATATGGGGTTGTGGTTACATCTCCTTCTGAAAGTGGTTTATACATGAGCAAGTTATTGATATTCGTCCGTAAGCCGGAAGCACTCTCCGGTGTTAAACGGATATTCGTCGCCAACCGGAAAGACGCAGCCGCTTTCAATCCATTTCGCGATAAGCAGCTTGGGCTCGGTGTTGCGCCCGGCGATATAGAACTCGCCGGGTTCAGGAGTCTCGTCTTCAATCTCAACGCCGAGCGTTTCGGCTGCCTCTTCGCACTCTTCTTTCCGAATCGGGTATACCCTACTTCGCGTACGCATTGTTTAAATATCGGTTTGTTTGCTAAAACGGCACAGGAGGAGCGTCTTCCTCCTCTTCCTCTTCTTCGTAACTTTCGTAGCGGTCGTAGACGTCGTTGATCGCTTTAAGCTGGTTGTCCGTAACCCGACGATTGTTCTTTGCGTAACTAAGCACGCTGTTGACGAAGCTCCATGCACCGTCATTCTTGCTTGAGTTCTCGATCATTTCAAGCAAGTTTTCAAGCCGCTCAATTACGCTTTCAATCCACTTCTCGTTTTCTCGAAGCTCCTGCAAGTCAACGGCTCTCATATTATCGTGAACCGCTTCCTCCATGTTCCGGCTAAACTTGCTTTCTCCGGTCGTGAGCACTTCGTACATGTCGGAAAGAAAATCGTTGTCGGTGATCGAGAGGTACTCTTCAAGCCACTCGATTTCTGCCTTATACTCTTCGGCATATTCTTCTTTGCGCCGCTTGCGCTTTGCTTCTTCCTTCAAGTCTTTAATCTTCCGCTCCACGTCTTGCATGTGGCTCCAAGACGTGCCCATCGCGTGTTCAAGGCAATCGAGCCCAACCTTATACTCGATCTCCGGGTCGTCTTCGGCGCCGATCTCTGCAGTGTAGCGGAGGTGAGAACCACAAAAGTCGCACTGGTGATCGTCTTGCCGAAAAGTCGGCCCGGCGTCATACACGTTCATAAGCCCAAAGTCGTGATTTTCAACGACGGGCAAGATTTCGTTTTTCCAGCGGTTTGACGGATTTGCTTGCATGGCAAGTCGGTTGGGGTTGTCTCTGTCAATATCGCACGACTTTACACGCCTGTAGCCTTCAAGTGTTTCGTGAAGATCGTTTAAAAGTCAATTTCAATGTCAAAAGAAAGCTCTGTAGAACTGGTTTTTCTTTTCGGGCTTTCAAGTTTGGCAGTCGCTAAAAGCTGGTAGTCGTCGTTATACAATCCAACACCTGTAACGTAAGTGCCGTCGTCTGGCCCGTTCGAGCCTGAATACGTTGGGTTTAGCGAATGGTTAAATTCATCTTGGCTTGCAGAAACTGTAAATACGCTTTTTAGTGACTGTTTTTCTGCTTCCAAAATTATAGATGATCCTCTGTTAATTGCTTCAAATATTTTTTTGTGATTCCTTATGTGAGGAAAATCTGGATATGTTTGTCTTGCATCTTCAACATTTCCTTGAAAACCGCCAACCCACTCGCCACCAGAATATTCATATTCGCTAGACCCTTCTAAAACACTTTGTGGATCTCTGGTTTCAGGAGCAATGTTTTTTTCTTCGTCTGCATACTCGATTAACGCATTCGGATTCAAAATTATGATGCCTTTATTCGGGTAGAAAAACCCATATTGTTTGTCGTTTTCTACTCCTTCAAAAAGCGTTCCGGGCAAAACGGCTATCTCTTCATTTTGTCCAGTAGAAGGCGCCTGCACTGAATTATCGATAAGGGTAAGCGTTTCTCCAGCTTCGGAAAATTTCAATGAAACTTGCCAAGCAGCTGGAACAATTCTTTCCCTATAAACTTTTTTGCTGAAGTTTATGGCATAGAAATGATCTCTTTCAAATCCAAAAGACTGTTCAGTTTTGGGCAAAAGCGAACTTACGTATTGAGAGTATATCGCTTTCGTAGGAAAATTTCCTGCAAGCCCCTTTCTATTTCCGTATGCCACGGTGAATTGAGGATAGCTTACGGCATCTGCCGCTTTTATTATAGGGGTGTCATCGTAAACTTTGTAAAAGTATCTTGAAACGACAGTCTCCGATTGATCTTTCCCGCTTTTATCTAAGGTAACGTCTTTAAGTTCATTTGGATCGCTTCTTCGGCTGGGAAAAGCCCATCCGGAGACTCGGGAAGTTCCAGTTTCAACCAAGTTAACGTCTTCTTCTTTGAATTTTTTGAATATTTGATCAATCATACTGCAATAATATTAACAGTTATTTCAAAAGTCAATCCAGTTTCATTTCCCACAATCGTTACGGCCGTTTGCTTGTCTTCTTCTAAGTTTGAGATAGGATTTAAAATCTCAAAAGAATTTCCGACCACCGCTTCGTTTCCGGCGTCTTTTATCTTTTCTCCGTAAAGAGCGGGAATAGTTCCTTCATTTTGATCGGCTTCTTCATTAACAACCAAATTTACGTCGGCAGTTTTTGAAATGGCGGTGTAGCCCAAAAGTTGATCAAGAGAAGTTTTTTCTCCGTTAATAACGGTTGAAGGGGAAATTGTTACAGAAGAGTTTTTTATTTGAATCGGGCTTGAAACGGAGATTTCCGGAATTTGGTCACTTTTTCCTTCAAGTGTTATTAACTTATACCTCATTGACTGGGTTTCATCGGTAAATGCTTCGAAGGTTGGAAGGTTTTCTATAAGCGCCCCCCTATCTTCTTCCGGAACGTCAGGCTGCCAAAGGTTGTAGTTTACCTCATCATCGGAAAGAGCAAATTGCGTGATGTCAAGCCCTTCTCCTTTGGCAAGTTTTTCTCTGCCGATTGAAGTCAAGTTAACTTCAATGACTCTTTTGCTATTATCTAAATGTCCCATAATTATGTGTTATCAGTAATTGATCCAGTTGGAATTGAGTTTCTTTCTCTTTCTAAAATTGTAGGTTCTATCAAAATTCCGGAAGAAGAAGATGACCTCGCCGGAAATGTCTTTTCAATGTGCTTGAACAAAGCGTTGTAAAACTGGTCCACATATGAGATATACGTTTGAATGTCTTTTCTAGGTTCATTAATTTTTTGCCAGTACAAACGGTTTACGGCGTCAAGAGTGTAATAATTATCACGGAACTGGTCGTTGGGGTTGCCAAGAAGCTTGTTAATCGAACTAATCCCTGTTTCAGAAATTACGTCTCTGTTAATTGAAGTATTTGGAGAAAGAAAAGCCCCCAATTTTATTCCGTCTTCAGATATTTGTCTTTCAACTTTCGAAACGGTGCTTTTGTTCAACCGAAACTCTGAATTGTCTCTTTTTCCGAACGTCTTTATCTTATTTTTAATAAAAGACGTGTTTCCTACTTGAATAGGTAAAACAAAGTTTATCCTCGTATATGATTCGTATTCTCCTTCAATCCGAAGACTGCCTTTTAGATTTTCAACTTCCGCTTTGCTTGACAGGTTTTTGATTTCTTGTGGATTGTTTGAAGAAAACTCTCCCCGAAATATCAATTGTTCTCGGATTGAATCCAAGTTACTAACATCTGTTTTTTGAAATCCTTGTTTTTGCTGAACATTTACAAAGTCTTTTTCTTTTCGGTCATAAGCTTTCGGAAAGAAGGTGTGTTTATCAAACTGCGATTTATCTATTAGCTCAGACCAGATGTTTACCTGTCCCACGTCACCTATAAACGGAATTCCTTCAGAGAAGAGCCGATTATTTTGATCAATTTTTCCTCCAATATAGGCAGCTTCGGAATTGTAAAAGTTTGCTATTGTCTGTGAATTGACGAGGGCAGACAGGTTTTCTTCAAACCGTTTGTTCCCAAACGGAGAACGCTGTTGAACAGTTACATCTATAAACGACCCCCCTTGTTGCGGTTGTATGAGTAAATTTGTCCACTCGTTATTAAAAATTGGACGCTTTTGGCTTCTCACCGTTTGCTTTGAACCGTCAGAACTAATAACAGAAAACTCTATTCTTCCTTCAGAAACGTTCAACTCGTCTTTTACAAGCCGGATTTCAGTTACCCCTTCTATTTCAATAAGTTTTAAAGATTGCCCACCTTCAAATCCGGTCTTAAATCTAAGCTCAATTGATTTTGGATTTTCGGTTTCGTCGTTTTTCCAAGGAAGCTCTACTTCTTGAGAAGAAGAAAAAGAAAGGTATTCAGACTCTTCTTCCAGCTTTACTTTTTGATCTCTTTGGATAGGCGTTCCGCCGGATTCTCTAATTATTAAGCTTGTCGATGGAACTCCGAATATATTAAGAAGTGACGTGATGGATTCGGAATTCCCTTTGTTTTTATAAAAGTGAACCACGTTTTGAAGCAAGCGCCTCCAGACCTGTTTTTGTGCTTCAAATCTCGTGAGGCCAATCTCGTCTGGATCCGTAACAGTTGCATCTTCAAAAAGACCTTCTATCTTTTCACTATCAAATATTTCATCAAAAAAGCTTTCTGCATTGAATCCATTATACGTCTCAAATCCAAAACTTTCTACAACTACATCCGAAAGGTCAGAGCTTAACGTCTCAGGCTCGAAAGGATTTTCTTTTGAAGTGCTCAGGTGTTCTAGGTGGTCAATATAAATCCAGTTTACATCGAACCAATGCCCGATCATATCCACAAACAAAACGAACTCATCATTTTCGCTGTCTTCTTTTATAAATTCCGGAATCTGCTTTCTAAGAGCATAGTCGTTTTGATCGTCATATGAAGCAGCCATTTCAATCATCTGGCTAAACCAGTTTTCAACTTCTTTTGCCTCCTCAAGTTGATCTTTGTAATTGTTTATATCTTCAAATTCAGACCGTTCAGGTCTTGTTGGCCGCTTGAGCACGCCGGAATCGTTTTTCGGATATCCTTGTTCGCTTCGGAAAAGAAATTTTTCATATGCATCAAACGAAGCAATCATTGATTCAACTTTGGACTTCAACCTGTCTTCATAAACCAAACTTCCCTTGCTATTGATTTTCGATACATTTTGGTATATTTTCTTAATCTTAAATTGAAAATTTCGGATCCGCTCTTCTGCACTAGAGTAATGCACAAAATTTTCGAATTTGGTAAAGTCAATGTTTAGGTCAACTTCTTTACCGAATGACCTATTTTCAATAAAGCTTCTGGATGTTTCAGTTTCGCCGCCCCCTACTATTTCTTCAAATGTTTCAAACTTGCCATCAGGCTGAACATCTTCTTCAAAATCTACGGAAAAATTTGGCCCGGCGAGTTCATTATCGGGCTTTACAGGTTGGCTGCGAAAAATTTGGAACCTGTCAAAATAAGGTCGGCTTACCTCTTCATCGATCCAGATTTCATCACCGGAAGCCACTCCAGCAGGAAGCGGATTTTCAAAACGAATTATCGCTTCTTTTGCCGAAACGTTATCATTAATGTCAAAAATGACTTCTCCGCTCTCATCTCGCCGGATTATTGATTTCCAATTCAATATGTGCTCGTATAAATTATCTCCGAAGTTTCCGACGAATTTCATCGGTTCTGGAGTCGTCGAAAAAAGCCTGTTGAAAGAATATTGAAAAAGATTTGGAGGCTTCGGATTTACTCTTATTCTCGCTTCTCTTCGGTCGTCAGATACCGACCGTACGTAAATTCCATTGTCTTCATAACCGATTTCAGGTTTGAAAAAATTATACCTCAAAATGTACCCGTTTCCATCCGGAACATTTGCCTTTTCTATCTGGCTTTTTACATCGAATACGTATTTTTCATTTTCCGTATCGTAATTTTGTGAACGGTTCCAGTACTGAAGAGACTTTTCAGGGTCGTAAATAGAAAATTCCGAATACGCCTCTTCCAAATTGTTCGGAATGTTGGTTCCGGAGAAAATCTTGCTTCGGATACTGTTTTTTCTATATTTTCCATAGAACGGGTCAAACACCCCCCGAGAAAGCTCTTCAGAATTTGTAAATGTTTTGTCAATCATATAGTTACGGTACAACTATCAACGTTTCCATTATAATTTTCTACCTCATAAGTCACGTTTCCGGAAAGGGAAGAAGAATCGTCTGTAAACGGGAAGTCCCCATCCGATACATCTTCTTTTATAACTGTTCCGCCTCTTCTTATTTTATACGGCCCGTTTCCACCAATAAATAGGTCAATGGTTACATTTGAAGAAGACGCCGAGCAAGATATTTTTATCGGATACGCGACAGCGCGATCTACAAATCCCAAATCAGACTCGACTTCATACTCGACTTGGCCAGAGGCGGCGTTTCCGAGGGTTTCTGTAAAAGGGAACCCACTCCCCCCTATTCCTTCCGCTATCGTCTCTCCACCTTTCTTGACGGCATAGGAAGAAGCTAAGTCCGTTTCAAGAGAAATTTCTACGTCCGGTCCCGACGCCACCAAAGATATTTCTACAGGCGCCACTTCACTGCTATCGGAATAGCCCAGACTGTTCTCCACTTCATAAGTGATAGGCGAAGAAACTGAGCTAGGAGATGTCGTGAAAGGGAATATATTTTCTTTTCCAGTTTTAAGCGAAGTGCCTCCTCGTTTTATTTCATAATCAGTTCCCCCTGCCGTTTCTAAATCAATCGTGGTCTGCTTTCCAATCGTTGAAGAAGAAATTTTAACAGGCTCGTGAAAAAGCGTAACGCTATCGGAATTTCCAGAATTGTTTTCGACGGCATACGTGACTTCTCCTATAACGCTTTCATCAAGGGTTTCGCTGTAAGGAAAATCAGAAGAAAGCGCCGTTTCTTTTATTTCTGTTTCGTTTCTTGTTATAGTGTATGGAGGAGACTGATCAATTTTTAAGTCTATTGTTACGTCAGACAAAGACTGTGAAAAAGTGATCTTTATTGCATCAGATAAAAGCTGTTCAGATTGAGAAAGAAGATTGCTTGTAATTTTAGACTCGAAAAGACTCTTTATTTCTTCCCTGTTTTTTTGACTTCTTTTTGGGGAAACTTCAAGACTTTCTTCTATTTGCTCAAACTTTATGTAATTGTTAAGATTACGTTTCATTTGTTACTTTGAACGTTTGATTATGATCGAAAAGTTGCTCAACTTTCGTCTTGGGGTTAGTGTATTTAAACACTATTTTATATTCTCTTTTCGGAAAAAAGTTTTTCAAGCTAACGTCGATGTAATGAGTTTCTCCATTGAATGAAACGGCAGAATACTTTTTATCAAACGGAATCATCGTAAGTCCGGTCCGCACGTCTTCAATTTTTGCGGTAAGGCTTCTTTCTGGCAAGTAGTTTGCCTCCGTCGAGACGTTTTCTGTTGGGCGATATCCCAAAAAGTCTCTTTGCTTATACTTTTCTTCTACGGTTACGTAAAATCTGGTCTTCGTTGGGCGGTAACTTTCGTTAATGGCTGAAACATATGCGGTAAAACTATCGGTTTCGACGGGAGAAGCGTCTTCGGTGTTAAACTCGTAAGTGTCTTTTCCAAAAAGAAGTTGCGGAACGTATATCGTTCGGGTGTTTGAGGAAAAGAACCGCAATTCGGAAAGCCGTTTCAAATTTTCATCTTTTCTTTTAAGCAAAAAGCCGTTTTCTGCGTCCCCGATCACCGAATTCAATTTCATTTTTACGTCCGGGTCGCCTTCATCAAACGTCTGTCTCGCTTTTGGAAAGTCTTCATAATCCCCGCCTTCCGATAACCAGTTTTCTTTTTCTGTCCTCTTTACCCAACTAACAGCCATATTTGTTTTCGGCATATTTCCGATCCGGCCTCTTCCTTCTTTCCATTTCTTTTTTACAGGAAATGCTTCAATCGCATATTTTTTTGGAAGTCCCTGCCCTTCTGCAAACCACATCCGAAGCCAAGCGGAAGGAGAATATTTTTGAATCGGCTTCGGGTCGGAGCTTTCTTCTGGTTCTCGTTTTGGCGCCAACCGCTGGCCAAAGAAAGCAAAAGAATTGACGCCATTCTCCGGACTTTCAGTAATCACATTGAAAGGAACAGAGCTTTTTCCACTTTTGGAATTTGAAAATGTTCGGTCGACCGTTTTATAACCATATGAAACAAAAACGTTTTTACTGTCGGTCGAGAACCGTTCCTTTACTTCCGGAAATTCGATCAATATTCTGGAAACGTCATATTTTCCAGACTGGTTTTGCCTGGTGTTCAGCTCAAGAATTTCATCTATGCCGGAGTTTGCCTGTTTAGCTCGCTCGTATATCGTCGAATCTTTTTTTGGGCGCCGTATTTCAAACATTACACAATTTTTACCTCTATATCTTTATCTGGATATCTTACCGTAAAAACTGACGGGTCTTTTGATGGGTATATAACCCTTCTTCTTTCAGCGTAATCTAAGTCATATTTGTTCCCAGCATATCCTTCATCCGGATCTATTTTATTTTCAAATGAAACACTTCTTACGTTTTGAATTAAATCAAGAGAGTTTAAATCGCTAATAATTCGCCCCTTTACTATCGGCTGGTCAAATGATCTATTTCTTGGAGAAAACATTTCTTTCAACCGTTCAATGATTGAAAGTTTGGCTTCTTTCTTTGAAGAATTTCTTTTTATCGTAGTCTCAACTTTAGCGCCAACGTTGATAACACTTCCATCTGACACGTCTATGCTATCGGTAAGCATCCGATATTTTTTCAAAAAGGTACGAATATTCTTTTTGATTGCTTCATTAACGGGCACAAGATGATTTTTGCTGTTCCAACCCAAAACGTAAAGATCAATCGATGGGGTTTGAGTTTCTTTCCGTACCATTGCTTTTGCAACAGACCCGTATTTACTTGGCATCGAGAGCACTCGGGTCACATAATCTTTTTTTGTTACTGCCCGGTTTTGCGCCGCAAAGAACGCCTGAGCGTTTTTTCTAATTTCTTCAATAGTCTCGCCGGGGCCGCCTCCCGTAGCTGGAACTGGATTGCTTGTGCGGATCGAATCTTGTATATCTTGAAGCGTTTGTCTATTTTCTTCTGTGGCAGCTATGTCGGTGTTTTCTAAGTTAAAGTTTACATTGACAATTTCGGTTAGATCATCAATCGGCACATTTGAATTTACGCCTCCTCCAGACACGTACTCAACTTCCAATGTCGTGTTGAAAGGAATTTCTCCATAACTGTTGCTTGAAATAGAATTTGACGGGTCCAAAGAAAGGGAAGTTTGCTTCAAGTCCGGTATTTTTGGATCTCCTATATCGAGAGGATTAACGTTTTCGTTTCCAGAAGTTCCAGATCCAAATTGTAAAAATGTTCTCTGGTCAGTTTGAACTCTTGTAATAAACCGTTTTGTTTGAGTTTCAAGACTCAACAGGTAGGGAACCTGCTCCTTGAATTCAGAAAGTTTTTTATCGGTTTGGCTTGTATTTCGGTATTCTTCAAAAATTTTATCTTGGGCCAAATAAGGAACTTCTTTCCATTCATTTCCTTGAGAGTCAGTTACATTCAATATTTCGATAACATTTTCATCTTGAATAGTCCTTGTGGGATAAGGCTCAGGCTGGTCAAAAGAAAATGTTGTAGATTCGATAGTTCCAGCAACAGCTTGAACTTCTTTAGTAAGAAGATATTTTGAAGGCTGCCCATTTACGGTTTCAAAAATATTGATTTCAACCGGGCTATCGGGTGTATCGGATTTGAAATTAACTTCTTCAACTGTCCGAAACTCCACGCCGGAATTTGAAGAAGACCGAACGACCATATTTTCTTCAATGATCGGAACGAAACGAAGATCCGGTTTAACGTTTCCTTCATCGTCTTCGGTAGAAGGAACGACTGCAAAAACGTTTAATTTTGTTGTAGCCGGATTTGTTACATTGGGGCGATACCCAAGCTCTTTAGCAAGCGAAAAAACGTTTTGTTCTTCTTCGGCAAATTGAATAAAACTTTCTTTAAACTGCACGTCAGTATAAAAAGAAAGCACATCACCAACGTAGCTTGCCATGTCGATATACATAAGCCCAACTGACCCTTCGCTAAAGTCTTGCACAGTGTTAGGGTAGTAAGCTTCAGCAAAATTTATTAGCTGATCTTGAATCGAAGCAAAATCTCGATTCAAGTACCGAATATCTACATTTTCTGCCATTATACAGGTTGATCTGAAAGTTCAAAAAGCAATTCTACATTCTCTGTCCGCTCATTCGGAAGAAATGGGGTAGTAAACGTGATCTCAACTGCTGCAAGCCTGCGTTCTTCTTCTCTACCAACATTAAGCTCAACGAGTTTAACATACGGAAGAGATCGGTTGATTGCAGAATTTATCTCTTCACGAATATCTGTTTCAAGCTGTTGACTCATAGGCTCAAAAAGGAGTTCTTCAAGGTTTGTGCCGAACTCCGGCCGGGCAAGCCTTTCTCCTTGCTTTGTTGATAAGACGTTTATAATATTCGCTTTCGTGTGTTCAAGCGTCGTAAATGTTTTATCAAAGTATCCGTCTCCAGACCTTTGAATTGGGTAATTTACTCCAAGTGCTTTGCTGTTATTCATTGAACCTATCAATTAGTTCGCTGTAATCTCGGTTTGCAACTTGCTTCACGCTATCTGGAGCGGCTGCTTTTTCTGCCGCGGTTGGTTGTGCCGCTTGTTGGCCGCCGCCTCCTTGGGGTTGATTTGGAACGGCCCCGCCCATCTTTTGCTGTCCGTCGACGGTTCCCCAATCTTCACGGGAGCCTTGCTGCGGTCCCATTTGGTTTCCGCCAGTTACGGTGCTTTTGTTCGGCGTCGCTTGCGCTTGATGAGGGTTTGCTGGGGCTTGCGGTTGTGCGCCTCCCTGCGGTTGTGTTTGAGGTGTTTGCTGTTGCGGCGCTGCCTTTTTTCCGCCTTTCTCGGCGTTGGCAAGCTCACCACTTCCGGCTACAGGCATCCCCCCGTCCATCGAGACAGGGCTTGCCCCGCCTTGTGCTGCCGCCGCTGCTCCGCCGCCCATAGGCATTTGTCCGCCCATAGCTTGCGCTGCTACGGGGTTCGCCGCCGCTGCTCCCCCTACACCTCCTTGCGGGTTAGGCTGCGGTTGTGGCTGTTGCTGGGCATTAAGCTGCTGCTTTTGCTGCCCCCCACCTTTACCGCCGCCGCCGTTCATTTGGCTCCGGATCGTTTCGGTCACTTTTTGGAGGTTTTTCTTTTTGCTTTGCTCTTCACCGCTTGGCTGCTGGCGATTTGACGAAGCTCCTTGCTGGACAGCTTCTTTCATGTCTTCTTTACTTTGCCTGTTTTGAAGAATGTTGTTAACGAGCGGATCTTTGCTTTGCGGTTGTTGCTCACTTCCTCCGGCTTGCAAAGCAGACTTAACTTCTTTCAAAACAGATCTGGTAATCTGCTTTTTCATACGTTTCCGCTCTTTTTTGAGCTTTTTGTTCACGACATTGTTAATAAGTTTTACAATTTTCTTAGTATTTTCATTCATGGTTTTTAATAGAATTTATGCTTATGCAAGTATAAATATCACTCCGATGCTGGAGACATAGAACGTTTGACCTTTTCTCCCACGTTGTCGACAAATATTTTTTCAGACCGAACGGTTTCACGAACTTTCTGTTCAATTTGTGCATATGTGCCTGCTTGATTCGGAGGTCCAGACGGTCCGCAAGGGGTCGGGTGAGTCTCTATTTGAAGCGTCTGTAGGGTTTTTATAAGCCTGTCGTGGGTTTGTTGCCCCCTTGCCACTGGTTCTTTTTCATCTTCGGTTGCGAGGTGAATATTGCCTTCCGACAAAACGTCAAAGTAGCTTTCAGTAATGTGAAGATGCCCGCTTTTAGATAGTGTTTTGATTCGCTTTTTGGCGTCAACAGTAAAGTTTGCTAGTGTAGTCCAGTTAATGTCTTTTTTGGCAAACCCCATAATCTGACGCTCTTTAGCGTTCATCACCACACGGTTTGTCGCCATCAAGATTTGAGCGTTGTTGTAAGCATCTGGCGTCTCTTCTGCAGAAAACAAGTGGTCTTCAAAGTCAATAGTTGTCGGTTCAAGTTCTGCAGATACTTCTTCAGGCCCAAGCGGAAATTCGGTAGCCTCATCTGTTAGGTAGATAGAAGTCGGATCTTTATTTATGTCTTCGAAAAATGGGGTAAGATATTCAGAACTTTCAACCTCGTCTCTTTGCCCAACCCGAAGCTGCATTATTGGGTTTTGTTTTCCGTCTCTTCCGATCCGAATTGAGTTTCCAAACCGACCTTCAATGGTTGCGTCTCCTGCCCTGTGCCGAAGAGGTTTTATCGTATCTTTTACTTCAAATTTATCATCTTCAACATTGATTTCGCTTTCTCCTCCAGATTGAGATATTCCGCTGCTCGCGTCTCCATAAGAACCGCCGCCCCCGCTTCCGGTTTCAATTTTATTGACCGATATTTCCGGAGCTATATTTTGATGAGGGTTTGATTTCCAATTTGCAATCCGGAAATAAAAGGACTTCCTATTAAATTGGCTAACCAAAACCAATTCGTGTTCAAGCGGATACGTTTTAAATTTTCCGTTCATTGGAGTCGCATATCCAAGCGCCTTCTTGTCTTGATCAAATTCTGAATACAACCTCCGAACTTTTGCTCTGCCAATGTCTTCGTTTGTTTTATGGTCCGGGTGATCAGAACTTCGAATAACAGTAACAACTTCCGCAAGCTCAAATTCTTCTTTTTGGGTTTGCGCTTGATTGGCGCGAACATCGGCATAATCTTTTCCGGAGACGCGATTTGCGCTGTAACCATCTTTCGGCTTTTTATCTGTAGAATTTCGGCTATATTGAAGTGGCATACTTTATAGGTCAAGCTCTTCGTCTTTGTCTAAGTCATCTATCGTAGCTTCAGCTTCTTCGATCATAGCCTCTGCTTCAGCTTCGCTCATATTTTCTGCAATAGACCGGAGTTCATCGCGCTCGTCATCGGAAAACCCCCCACCTCCGTCATCTTTTCCTTCTTGTTTAATCGCAGTATTATACATTCTTTGGACGACTTGCGCGATTTTTACAAGTTGCTCGTTATTTTGAACGTTAATTTCAAGATACTCTTTAATCAGCGGAACTAAGGCAACGGCATCGTCTTCAGTCTCCATAAAATCAGACAATTGATCAATAAGCCTCTCGACAAGTTTTTTCTGCTCGTTGCTTCGGTCGTGGGCTTCTTCCAAAATATCCCCAAGAGAAGTGTCTTTGAATGCTTTTACATTTTCTGGATCCATAGCAAGGTATTTGTGTCTATTCACTAATAAATATCGTCCCCAAACAAAAAAAGCGGCACAAGCTGTGCCGCTTTTGGTTCTTCTTGGTGGGGGCGCTTTTACGTCTGGAAGAATTTGTTGTCTGGTTTAATGGTTCCGGTTTCGCGATAATTTTCCGCAAGTTCTTTATACTCTTTGCGAAACTTTTTCACGACTTTCGTGATGTGCTGCGTGCGCTCGACGCCAGTCATCTCTCGGATCATCACGTACAGTCCTTTTTTATTGAACGTTTCAATCTTTTTCCTTTTTTCAAAAAGCTGAAGGAGGGCATAAGCGATTCTTATATCTCGGTCTTTGTTAAACATGTTCGACACCCGATTTCTCCAGTAATCAATCATTTCATCAAAGAATTGGTTTCGCTGGATTTCGTCTTCGAAGTTCTCTTCCATCGGCATGTCGAAAGTCCGCTCTTCGTCGTCTATCCGGACTTCTTCTTTGTACCTGTCATAGTTTTTGTTATTGATGTGAATGAGCTTGTTTCTCGCGATCATCGAGAAATAGCTAAACGCTTTGCCCTTGCTTTTATCGTACATGTGAATTTTCTGGATCAAGTGGTGGATGACCCTTTGCTGCACGTCTTCATAAGGCACATCAAAATAACTCACTCCAAGCTTGTTGAACATTGATTCGACAAGCTCTTTAAAAGGTTTGGAGATTTCATTTTTGTAAAGCAGATTTTTTTCTTGCTCCAAGCGGTCAATCTTCAATTGCATTTCTTTCGGCATCTCCGAAATCATTTCTTCGGACGTTCTTTCTGCCTCTTCGACCAAATCTTTCGGGTCATCGTCTTCAGGAACCGGCCCCAAATCATGAAAATCAATAATCATCCGGTTGATGTCTTCGGAAAGCTCATTGTAATCAACAATGGCGTCTTCGGTTCCTGACGTAAAGTAATAGTTTGCATTTTTTTCTTCGTCAGAAGCCTCGTATTTGTCTTTGCTTACAGTTTTCGTTTTCGTTACTTTTACGTTTGACATATAAGTTTTGTTATTCTTTTAATTAAAATCTTGATCAACCTTATCGGAGTCGTAGAACCCAAGTTTAAACAAGTTTTTCATCATTTCACGAAGAGCGTCAAAAAACATTCCGACTTCATCTTCTGCTTCAAATGCTCCATTCGTATCAAGCCGTTTCAATTGTTGATATGTTCCTTCGACTGTACTTGCAAACTTGTCATACCACTCTTGATAAAACTCAACTTTGTTATACAGGTTGTACGTTGTATAACCGAAAACAAGCGTCGTTGTTCCGAAAACCAATGTTAAAATAAACCACATTACACTTTATGTTTTTCAGTCAAGTCCAAATACTTCCTTGAAGTCCTCTTCTGCTTCTTCTCTATCTTCTTCTGTCGGTTCGTCGTCGTCTTGCGGCCAACGCTCTTCAGCCGGGTCTTCGACAGGGCTTTCTTGCTCGGTTTCATCACTGCCGAACATTTCATCAAACTCGCTTTTCTCGTCGTCGCCGCTTTCTTCGTTAGCCAATGAAGAAATCGTTTCTTCATTAGAAACCGCTTCTTGCATTTCATCCCTGTCTTCTTCAGTTTCAGAAGCATCTTCCAGATCCGGCTTTTCGGTGATGTCGTCTTTAGGAGGAACTTCATCAACCGAATGATACTCTTCCGGCGTTTGTGCTGGGCCATCCGGCTCAAATTCATTTGTCGAATCTTCAGTTTCCGGAAGAGAAGCTTTACCGCTTATCTGCAACTCGTCAATGCGCTTTCGGAGTTGCCGAATTTCTTCTTTTAACCCTTGCTCAGAATCGGAGCTTACTTGAAACGTAAGATTGATTTCAAGGTCTTGTTCGGCAATGTATTGAATAACTTCTTTTACGTCCATAACTGGTTTATCAAATCGATTTGTAACGCCTGTATATGTTTTAAAAGGTTTTGTTTATATGGTAGTCTTGCTTTATTGTACGATCTTTACCACAAAACGTTCCATGAAGATTTTGTTTAGTCAAGAACGGTCAACCTTTGGCTTGCTCGCGTGGTCGCCACGTATTTAAGCCTTCCGATTTCAGACGGGTTCGGGCAAGAGTTGATGTCTTCGGCGTCTACAAACGTTTTGGTAAACGTCGAGCCCTGCGCCTTGTGCGTCGTCATAGCGTAAGAATAGTCCACGTGAGCGAAGTGCTCTTTGTAATTGTAATAGTCATCCCAACTGCCGCCCCCGTTTAGCGCCTTGTTTGCAAGCTCGTCGAGCTTCTGGTCGTAACGGTCAAGCTCGTTGCGATTTAGAACTTCGATGTACCGGATTTCGTCGCTATCCGGGTCCGGAGCGATTTCCAAAACCCAAGTGTCAAACCCGTAAAGGCTCGACGGCTCTTTGCCTTTAACGACAAACTCTTCGGAATTTTGAATCACCGGAACTTGCTTGCTTCCGTCTGTGCCGTACCACGGGTCAGTAGCCACAAGCCACTCTCCTTTAATGAACTGCTCGTCGGTGCCTTCATACAAGAGGTCACGGCAAATTTTATTGTAATCTGAAACCGTAGCGTTCCGGTATGCAAGAATGCGGACGTGATCCCCGTGCTGCTTGTAAAGGTCCGTCTGGAAGCCTTCAATCGCTTTTTGAATAAGTTCTGCTTTATGATCGACCACATCAACCCCCTGCTTGCCCCTTGTTTTTGAGGAGAAGTTATAAAACCTTGGGTTGTCTGCAGTCCGGACTTCCATTGAAGTTTGAATAATGGGGTTGTCAGCTTCTTGCCTTACGATCTTCTCGAGCTTATAGCCGTCGTGATCAAGGGCAGGGCTCGGGGTTTCGTTTACCGGAGGAAGCTGCGCTGGATCGCCGGAATAAACGATAGACAAGTTCCGGTTGCTTTGCACCTCTTCTGCAATGTTGTAAAGCTGTTGCGGGATCATAGACCCCTCGTCGACCAAAAGCAAAGAGCCCCAAGCGAAGTTTCGCCTTCCTTCTCCGGTGGGCACAAACTTGTATCCGCCTTCCCCGTCCCGCTTCGGGCGAAGCCCAAGCGCAGAATGAATAGTAGACACTTCACGCCCGGTCTTGCGCCCAAGCACTTCCGCTGCTTTATGCGTGGGAGCCATCATATAGACTTCTGAAAACTCCGGCCCAAGCTGCCTCGCGATTTCGCGAAGCGTCGTAGTCTTTCCGGTTCCTGCATATCCAGAAAGCGTAGCGGTGTTGCTACCTCCCGTGACGATGCTTTCGATTTTATCAAATGCCCTCTGTTGTTCTTCAGTTAGGTTATACCTTTCTGGTTGATTTCGCATTTAGATCAAAAGGTAAAATTATGAGGAAAACCAAATGTATTGTTCATCCTTTTCTACGTCAACTTCATCGACATCGAAAAGGCTGCAAGCGTAGTCATAAGCTTCATCAAAGCCGCTGTGCTCCCCTTCATGGCTTTCCTCGTCTTCGGAAAGCACACGCCTCGGGTATCCAATTGAATCGGCTGTAACGACGGCAGAAACCGCCATGTCAAGGTTTTCGTTTTGTTGTATTCCATTTGCTACGTCGTTTAATAGATCTGACATAAGATAATTGATTTTTAAGGTTACGCATGATTTATCTTTCCCTCCCACAAATAAATATAGCAGGAGCCCCCGATTTGAAGGCTCCTGCCGTGAAGATTAGTCAAAATGTATATTACCTGCCAGGCCATTCTACAAGCGTGGACATATAGTAATCAACCGCCGTTTTGTTTATCTTATCTGCATTATATTCATCAAGAATAGAATCAATGATTTGCTGTTTCGTAAAACCTGTTTTTTCAGCGACTTCATTCCAAAATTCATTAAGCCAATCTTGGTTGCCGCTTCGGATTGCACTGTCGTACTTTTCTAAAGTCGAAGTTTCTATCTCTTCTTTTACCACGTTAGTAGTCATGGTTTTTGATTTTGGTTAGGGTTCAGGTTTTCATACTATATGCCTTCTCGGTTCTATATATGCTTCGGTCAAATAAAAAAACCGCTTGCCCCCGTAAGGAGGCAAGCGGCAACCACCGTAAGGGGTGGCAGAGCGGTTTTAGTTAAGCTGAAAACCCGACGGCTTCGGAACAAGGTTCTCCATTCATATATAAGAATGGGGGCGTGAATTACCCGACTAAGAGCTTTTCACGCCCCCATGAACTAACACCAAACATATATATTATGTCATCTCACTACGTTTACGCTTTAATAGATCCTAAAAACTTAGAACCATACTACATAGGTAAAGGTGTAAATCACCGGATACAGGAACACTTTCAACCAAATAAACTGAAAACATGTAACAACCATCATAAGGTCAACAAAATACGTCAAATCCAAAATGAAGGGTATGAACCCAAAAAGTACACAGCAAAACTTCAAAAAGAATTGACGAAAGAGAAGGCTTTTGAACTTGAAAAGTTTATCATATCGGAATTGGGGTTGGAAAACCTAACGAACATACATGAAGGCGGAAATGGTGGTATTAGAGAAACCGCCAAAGAAAAAATAACAGGACAAAACAGTAAAGTGTCAAAACTTCAAAACCAAGAAGCTAGTGAGACAAAGTGGCTCGTTAATAATACCGATATACCACTAAAAGAAATAGCAAATAAATATTCAATAAGTTCATCTGTCGTTGGTCATATACGTGGCGGCAGAACGTGGCGTCATGTTGAAGAAACAAAACCCGAATGGTATGAAGGGAAAAAGAAAAAAAGATTAACTCCCGATAAAAAGAAGAGAGAAAGAAAAAATAGAGTTAGTGAAATAAAATGGTTAATCAGTAATACAGAAATGACTTACAAAGAGATTGCCAATCGATATGGTGTTCACGAAAATACCATCAAAAAAGATGTCTGGGAAAGAATAGACGGCATCAAAGCTTCAAAACCAGATTGGTACAATGGGCCGATAGTGAATGTGGAGAAACAGAAAAAAGAAAAGAAGCGAAGGGTAGCTGAAATTAAATGGTTGAGAAAAAACGCAGAAATGTACGATAGAGAAATAGCCGAACGATATAGTTTGAATGGAAAAGGTAGAGTTTCTGATTTAGCGAATGGTAGAGTCAAAAAACATGTCGATCCGAAAAAACCGAAGTGGTATGAAAAAAGTACAGAAACCGAAAAAGAAAAAGAACGAAGAGAAATTGCTGAAATCAAGTGGTTAGCTCAAAATTCAGACTTGAACTATAAAAAAATAGCAAAAAAGTATGACGTTTCTGAAGCTACAGTTGGAAATATAAAAAGAGAATACACTAGAAAAAACATATCCCCAAGAAAGCCAAAATAAAAAAGGGGAGTGGGAACTAACCCACTCCCCAAATACCCGATAAGAGTTTGATAAGTCAGTTCAAATTCCACGAACTCGGGGCGGGCACGAGATTCTCCATGTCAAACCGATTGCGCTCAAGCGTCCGACCCGCCTTAATCATCATGCGGTTCTGCTCAACGTCGGTGATGTTGAAGCCCTTATCCGTGTGATCGTGGGAAGCAAGGCGTGTAAGCCCGTTCACGGCGTCCCAAAGCTTCACCGGAGTCACGGCGTTTCGCTTTTGCCGCTGCGTCAGGTCACGGGGCTCAATCCCGTCTGCACGGTACTCCGAAAGCACGTCACGAAGCGGAACGAACCTTTCGACCTGCCGCTCGTCGTCGCCGTCGTAGTGGCGGCGAACCGTGGAGTGGAGGTCTTCAAGCTCACGGAGCGAAGCGTAAGACTGGCTTGCACGGCTTACCGAATCGCCAAACTCGGCGGGAAGGAACCCGTTGTCAGCGATCTGGTCAATGTGCTCAAAGAAGTTGAACACATCGTCGCTTTCAAGGGAATTGATCTCAACGTCGTCTCCCCAAAACTCACCAATCATTCCATTGGTGCAAATCATCCGGTAAAGGAAGGACTCAAAATCAACTTCTCCAAGCCGACCGCTCATCGAGATTCCAGTCTTGAAAAGCTCGTTGTCAAGCGCCTCACCGAAGCCGTCAAGGGACACCTGCTGCCCGTCGTTCTTGAGGGAAAGCTGAACGGACCCGTCGTGCCCGATTGTGGTCCGCTCAACGGTAAGATCGTAACGGTCAATGATCCGCTCTGCAAGGTCAAAGTACCCTTCCATCGAGATCATCTGCCCAACGTCTTCGTTAAACCCGACAACCGATTCATCCGTCCGGTCAATCGCAACGGCAACCGATTCATCGTTCTGCTCGGTCAGACCGCTGCGCATGTTCTCAACGAGTCGGGCAGAAGCGCCCTCGCCCATATAGTCTTCGGCGTTTCGTGCCGTGGTCTTTGCGACCCCCGCAATGTCCCGCAGGTCGTGGAAACCCGAATCCGAAAGCGGAAGCGTCTTTCCGTCAACGTCAACCGCCTCGCCCGAATCGACGCTCACGTTTGAAAGCGTCGTTTCGTACATAAGCGGCTGGCTCTCGATTGCATCCTCACGAAAATCTGCAAAGTCAGTCATAGTCAAAGTGGGTGGTTTGTGATTCAAAATTGCACCTGTTTAAATGCGTGTGGGGAACCGAAGTTCCCCACGTTTTGTGAAGAAAGCGTGAAGCTTACATCACTCCCGCTTCCTGTGCGATCTTCTTAGCGTAGTAGTACGTAAGCTCGGGAGCTGCCCCAATCTCGTTCATCGTCCTGCGGGTAGCGTTCAAGTTGCCTTCCTCATGTTCGTACACCCGCCGAAAGATGTCGGGGTCAACCTCGGTCTTATCGGTCACGGGCTCTTCAACATCGTCCTGAATCTCCATCAGCGTATCGTCCATAGACGAATCGCCCTGAACCGTTTCCGGCATAGAATCTTCGGAAGCGCCGGAAAGCAGGTCGTCGATGTCATCAAACTGCTGCTGCTTTTCCTTCTGGCGCTCTTTCTCCTTCTCGGTGAAGTCAATAGCTTCCTCTTCCATCTCCCGCCGTTCACCGTCAAACGCCATCCCACCTTCCTTAATGCGGTAGAAGAGCTTCCGGTGAGCGTTTCCACGGCGGTTCTTCTCGAACATCAAGTACGACTCGTTTCCGTCAACGACCATCTTCAAGTTAGCCGTCATAAGGTGTTCAAGCCGCTTGCTGCCTGCGAAGTCGCCGGACTTCAAGACCTGCTGGATCACGTAGAACGCCGTGTGCGTTCCCGTGCCGTTCTCATCGATCATCGCGTCGTTCATAAGCGAGATCAACTTCCGCTCGGTCTTTGTTTTCGTCCAACCCTTCTCGTCGGCAACGATGTCTTTCAGTTCCTTAAAAGAGTCAATCGCCACCACGTCAAAGCCAGATTCGAGAAGCGTCTTTACGTCTTCCCAAACGCTTCTTTCAAAGTCGGGAAAGTAAATGTCAAGAGACTCCCAAGCGGGAAAGCGGTTTGTGTAAGACGCCATATCGATCTCGTTCATCTCCATCGAGATGAACAAAGCATCCTTGCCCTGCGCTTGCACGTCCGAAAGCATCTCGCACACAAGCGTCGTTTTTCCGCTTCCGGGCGATCCGGTAAGCATCGTTGCCGTTGCAGGCATGATACCACCGGAATTTGAAAGGAAGTCGTTGAGAACCGGATCAGCGGTTTTGATCGGTTCGAAGATCGAATCATCAATGTTGAGATCCGAAATGCGGGTCGTGAGTCCCATAGGTCGGAGGTTGGTTGATTATCATCGAATGCACCCCCTTAAACACCCCCCCGACCGTCCTGTTCCGCGATTCGCGAAGCTTCACTTAGTCTTCATCTTCGTCGTCGCGAAGCGCCTTCTGGACTTCACGTGTCTGGTTGCGAGACTTCCAATACTGCTTATCTTCACCAAGGGCATCATTTATAGATGGCCCGTCGTCGTCCCCGCCGCCGTCTTCGGAATCTTCTTCGTCGTCAGATAGGTCATCAAGTGCGTCAAATAGCTTATCGCTCATTTTAATTTTGTTGGTTTATGTCACCTTTAAATATCATTTTGCTCCCACAAATTACGCACGTGCTCTTGGCAAGCCCGAATGAATCCATCTGTTGACTCGGACTCCAACAAGTTGAAAGCCATAAGCAAAATATCGGTGTCTCGACGTTCTATTTCGACTGAGCTTCCAATGACGTGCTTGCGGTCTTTAAGCTTAACGTTTCCTTCAAAAGCGTATCCTGCGCCAGAAAAGTCAAGCCGGATGAAAAGCTGATTGCGGAAATGAATATCAACCGCAGGAACGCTCGTTGGAAACCTAACAGATTCAATCTTTCGGCTTTCAAGCCATTCTTCTAGCTCTTCAGCTTCTTTTTTTGCATATTGAATTTTAGGAGGCATTTTGCTTTTCGTTGATTTCAAGTACCGTCCAGTCTTCGTGCTTCTTTGCATATTTCCATTTTACGTCAAACTCTTCTCCGCTCGCGTTTCGGACTTGAACATGGTCGTTTCGCCCAAGCCTTTGAAGCTCGGACTTTTCGAAAGGTTTGTTCTCAACTTCCCTATCGTAAATAGTCTTTCCGTTCAAATGGTCGATTTCGTGCTGCACTGCAATTGACTCCATGTAATCGTCGTTCCCGTATTTCGCGTTTTCGTTGTTTTCTTGATGAGATTTCCAAAAGTCTGGCCCGAACTCGAGGCGCCCTCCGATTGTGTTCCACTCCCCAACAGACTCTATATGCCAAGCATCTGCCTTTACTTCAACCCATACGTTTCGCTTTGTTTTCACTTGCACGTTTGGGATTGACAGGCACCCCTCTTCAAGTTCGGTGCTTCCTTCCCTATTGACGATTCGGGGATTGATAAAGAAGATGTCTTGGGAAACCGACACAAGGCACGTGCGGGAGTCTTGAACGCCGATCTGGTTTGCAGAAAGCCCCAACCCCCCGACGCTATTTAAAACGGTTTGAAGCCGCTTTGCTACGTCTTTGTGGCCAGCTTCGGCAGAATGATCGATAGGATCGGTCAACTCGTTTAAGTCTTTTACAATCATCTTGCAGTTGCTGTCGCTTGTGAGTATTGACTGCCACGGAGAAAGCGGAATCGGCGGTCTTCAATTCCATCAACTCCGACTTGCGTTAAATTGTATCTCCAAACTGGATGTCGCCTTCCTTCCATAGAACGCTCGCTGTAAAAGAAAAATGTGTCTTTTGGAAGCGGGTTGTAAACCAAAGGTGCATCGACAACGGTCTTCGCCACTTGCAAGGCGTCGTGCCACGTACCGTTCTGAAAGGCGTCAGTGGGCTCGAGAGACAAGTAATACTCTCTTTTGGGGTTTCCCTTGTTAAATGCGGAGAACTGCTTAGGATGCAAAATAACGCCTTTGTAAGACTTTCCACGAAACCCGCTTTCAAATCGGTTGCGGATCACCCAGCCGACATACCACATCTCTTCAGTCCGGTGAGTTTCCGAATACAAAGCCCGTGCGGTCCAAAGGATTTCTTTTCGATTGGAGGCTTCAGCAACGACTTGAAGGCTATCTGCACGGCGCTTTTGCCTTTGGATTTCGCTATGTGCCATTTGAAGCCGCTCGGCTGCAAAATTTTGTTCCCGCTTCACTTCTTTTATTTTCCGCTCGTAACTTTCCGAATAGTGGTTCACAAAAGACCCGAACCCAATGAAAAGCAAAAGCGAAACGGTTGAAACAAAAAGTGAAAATGGGACTGGTTTAACTTTTATCATGGAACAAGTATCCCTCCATTGCCGCCACCGTCTCCGTCGTCATCGGAGCCAGTCGGTCCGGGATTGTTATTAGGAAGATCAGGATTAACTTTTTCGAATGTAATGCGCCACCTCCCCAAGTCTTCTCCATTAATGGTAAGCCCTTGAACTTCCATCATAACCATATCTCCAGAAGCATCCTTCGCGTCAGAAAGAAGCGTAACAACTGCCGCTTCTCTTTCAGATGTTTCTTGGCCGTAGTAATCTTCATGTTCTATTGCTTTCTTCTTCACATATTTGCCAAGCGTTTCATCATCCCAATTTAAGTAAGACCGTTTTTCTTTTTCTTCCTCTGTCAAATTTAATTCAGCCATTATTAATCTATAATTTTATCAGATCCAATTTCGTCTAATGCGTCTCGAACTTTTGCAGCTTCTTCATATCTTTCTTGACTTACAAGCCGATCCATAAGTCTTGAAAGCGTTTCTTCTTTTTCTGTAATTTGATATGCAAAAGTAACTTTTTTTACTTGAAAAATGTCAACGAAAATTGGAAAGTTTTCATCTGCCCTTTTTACAATTTCGTCATATGTTCTTTCAAGCATTTTTTGTTGAATATCTTCTATCCGGGTCTCAAGATTTTTTCTTGGATCAATTTGAAGCAAACTTTCATCAGATTCTTCTCCTTGTTCCGGAAACTTAACGAAAACGTGTGATGTAACTTCCAAAAGATAATTTACCGTTTCCTCTGAATCAGAAAGATGTTCGTTTTGATCAATAAGTTGGCGAAAAACGGTGTACAAAAACTGTTCACTTGAAAGCTCTCGAACAGAAATATATTCGCCGGATTCAGCTTCCAAAATGTTGCGAAGAAATTGTGGGCTAAACATGCTTCTTATACCTTGATTCAAGTTTTTCTTTGATACCCGCCTTTACAAAGCAAGTGTTTGGCATTTCCCCATAATCGTCATGAGGAATCCACTTGCTCAAATCTCCGTTTACTGTAACGCGAGTCCAAAGGTTTCCCCAATCTCCGATTTTTTCATCGAACTCGCACACTTCCCGCTTTACGGTTTTTTCAAATGTTTTTTTAATGATCATTCTTGGACGTATTCTTTAAGAAGATCAAAAATTTCATCTTCAAGCTTGTCTTCTTCTTTCCACTTTTGAAGCGGAACTTCATCAAGCCCAAGCTTTTCAAATCGGTTGGACCACTTGTTAAAGAGGTCATTGAACCGATGAAGCTGGTCTTCTGGAAGATAACCCTCTTCGTTCAGCTTCAAGATTGATTGGATCGTTTCCTCAAAGTCCGGGTGCCACTCGTTTTCATCTTCTTCCAGCGGATCTTCTTCTTCACAGTTAACAATGAAAAATGTAAGCAGGTGGCACTTGTTTTTGATCCTTCGCGTCTCTTCGTTCATAACTTATTAAATTCTTGTTTGTGAAAAAAGAAAAGTGATGCGCTTTTTTGTAAATATAACGCACCACTTTTACAAGGCGGAGAAAAAAGTGTTCCGAAAATTTGGAATCTTTACTTACTCTTCACGGATTGCCCTTCGAATATCTTCGGCGTAAGAATTCCCGATTCCTTCTACTTCTTCCAAATTTCCATCAAGATGGCGGATTTCGGCAACCGTTTTAAGATTGTTTTTAAGCAAAATGTTTTTCGCTCTTAAAGGAATGTCCAAATTTTCAACAAGTTCTGGCTTTTCCGGAATCGGGTTGCCGGGTCCAACTGGATCATCTGGATATTCTATCGGACGATCAACCGGGCCACCTTCTTCTCGACCGCCTCCAGGCGGTTCAACTGGCTGTTGTTGCTCTTCTTCATCCGGAAGAACGAAGAAATAAATAACTCCTGCGATAATGATTGCGGTTCCTGCTAAGGAAAGTGCGAGTCCAATATCCATAATATTTCTGTTTATTTTTGATTACGAAATCTCCATACGTAAACGTTTTGAGGAAGATCTTCGACAACGGGTTTGACTTCGCTTTGGTCCAAACCACCGTTTCCAATCCCCGGAAAATTTAAATCAAACCGTTTGTCTTGGTATTTGAAAGCCATTGTGCCAAGCATTTTCGCAGAATTTTCTATCAGCGAAACGGTGGCGTCATTTTTGAAATGGGTTTTGACTTGAAACGCTACAAATTTATCGTTTTCATTCCGGTTTGTCGGAAGAACCCCGTAAGTTCCAAGATGCCCACAACGATCTTTGATTTTGTTTCCAAGCGCAAGGGGAAGGTCTTCGAACAAATTTTTGGTTTGCTTCGCTATTCCCCTGCCCATTACAACTTCCCCGTCATTTCTTATATATGAGTTGGTCGTAATACAAAACGCGTCTGTCTTGTGAAACGAATTCCACATATTTCCGAATTCAAATTGGGCCATTTATCGTGCGCTTTTGATGTATTCAATAAGATTTGCGATTTTGGTTTTGAGCTTTTCGCGATTTCGGATCCCCAAGTAAATCACAATTCCGGCGGCCACTAAGAATGCAACGGTAAGAAGCGGCTCAAAAATTTTAATTACCAAGTAAGCAGCAACTACTAAAAGAGCGCCTTCAAGAACGTTGTCGGGAGTAATTCTTTCTTTGAGGTTATACATAAGGTTTTATTGGGTTTGTGGTTCACCCTATAAATATATCTCAACTGTTGATCTCCCGAATTTTGTCCATAAGCTTTTCTGCGGTGTCAACCACATAATCTTCGCTTACTGGCCCGGCTTCAATCTCCATGCCCGGCCGCAAAAGCGGGTCTTTAACTATGATCTTATAAGAAGTGTTGTGCTTGTCTTCGCTCATGGCGTAGTGTGTTTTGGTGCAATATAAGTTACAAGCTTGACTTTTTCTCTGCTAAGGTCTTCGAAGTCTTCCGGATGAACCAAATGATCTTCCATCCAAAGCTGATCTGTATACGCGCCTTCGGCGCCCCAATACCTGTTTCCTTCTGGATCAGACGAAAGAATAATTTCTTGATCGTCGGGGACGCCTTCCAACTCTTCTCTAAGCTCTCCAACTGTCATAGCGAATCTGCCCGTTCTTGATAGCTGTCTTGACGGTTATGGTGAAGTTCGTACCAGTCTTCGAAGTGCAGGTCGTCAACTCCAAGCGGGTCGCGAACCTTTTCAAGCCGCTTGATGACTGGAATAAGATATTCTTGATCAGTCATTTCAGCACGTTCGATGCAAGTCTCTGGCGACGTGTGAAACTCTTTGAACGCCACATCAAAATTTTCATCTTCAAACTCTTTCCGGCGCTTTTCGGTAATCATCGTTCCATCGAGAACAACGACGTCGTGATGCCCTCCAAAAAGCGCCCGGACGGAAATCCGGACGTGGTTCCAAACCAGAGGCTCCGCAGATTTGTTATAGTGCGTCCCGTGGATTGCGTGCCGGAAGGCGTCGACTTCAACAACTGGCCATCCGTGCCTGTCGTGAATTTCGCTTATCCACGTGGACTTTCCCGCCCGTGGAAGCCCGACCGTTGCGATTAGCGTATTATCTCGCTTCATTCTTGATCGATGACTTCTTGCCGAAGTTCAATGGCTGTTGCAAGTTCCCGCATAGCATCTGCAGGGTTATCCGCAAATGCGGAAACGTCCCGGTTGTGCTCAAACGCCATATAACAGTCGTCGACGTCGGACCATTCGATTGTTACAGAAAGCTTTGGCGGGTCTTCGAATACTTCTTCGTCACCGAATAGGTCCCAAATATGCTCATCGATTTTCCGGCGAACCTCTGGCGGCTCTTCAACTGTGTTTTCTTGAATCTTGCGTTTAAATGAATTGAGGATTTTTTCTTGCTTTTCAGTCATAATTGACGTGTCATGCAGGTGTCTTGAAAACGATGTGGTTTTGTTTTTTAAAGAAGATTGCGAGTCTCTTCAGGCATCGCTTTGATCGCTTCTCCGGGTTTAGAGTCCGGTCCTTGAAGGTGTCCTGCGACTCGCCCATAGATGATCGCGTCTTGAACTGCTTCTTCAACAGCCTTTTCTGTTTTGCTTCGAACTCTCATAGCTCTTCGGGAGGTTTTTCGTCTCCATAAACTTGTGCATCCATGATTTGAAAAAGCCGCTTAACAGTGTTTTCGAGCTTATCGATTCGCTCTTTAAGCTCGTCTCGCGTCTCTTCACCTGTCGTTTCTTCGTTTGGCATCATGCGTGATTTTAATATATGACATAATATCGGATGAAAAGATCGTCGTCGTCAAACTCGAACGTATGAAAAGAGATCATATTGTCGTCTTCATGATCTTTTCTCAACTGTTTGGCTACTGCGTCCCAAAAATTTTCGCTTTCACTTCGGATTTTTTCAGAAACTTCGCTATTTTTATTCGCCATTTGCAAAACGGCATTTTTCGAGCTGGAGACCAAACCTTTCGGAATATCAATTTTTTGGGGACAAGCCACGTAAGGCTCTCCTTGGTACAAGGTAGCTGGAAGCTCTTGGGTTTTCCAATCAAAAGGAAATTTCCTTCTTATAAAATTGAAACGGAGACTTCGCTTCAAATCTTCGTGACTTATGTTTTGCATTTTACTACTCTACGTGATTTTGAAGGTAGTGTTCAACAAACATTTGACAAATCTCCGCTTCTGCGTCAACGGCATAATAATTGTCCATGTTTTCGGCAGTTTCTTTATATCCCTGCTCTTCGGACATTTCCATAAACGTCTTTGCAAACTTCTCGCCGTCAATCTCTGAAATTTCATCAACATCTACGATTTCGAGACTTTCTTGATCTTGACGATAAATGCGAGAAACTGCTGGAAGAATGATTCCCGTTGCCCATTCTGTTTTTGCGTCTTCTTCTTTACGAGCAACTTCAACTACGTATTGATACGCTTGTTCGAGGCTTCGCGCAACTTCTGCTTTATTTTCCAACTGATCGAGAAGTCCGGTTTGATCCCACTTTTTTGTTAGCTTTAATGCGTCAGACATAATAGAATTGAGTATAACTTATTTTTGTAGCTCCCCGGGCTGGATTCGAACCAACGACCACCGCATTAACAGTGCGGCGCTCTGCCACTGAGCTACCGAGGAATCGTTTTTGTTACTCAAAGAAGTTAGCCATATCAAGCTCGTCGTATTCTTCCATGATAGCTTCAAGCGCATTTACAAAAGCGTGTGGACCGCTAAACTCTCCCACCACAAGGTCTTCAACATCGTCTTCCGGAGAAACGAATCCACGGTGTGCCCGGAGAACGTCTTCTTCTCCCATGTAAATTCGGCCGAAAGCTCGAGACTTGTCTCCATGCGGTCCGTTTGTTTGAACAACGAGTACGTCGTTGCCTTCGATCTCGATGTTAAAACTTTTACCGTCAATCATGAAACTCGCTTTCATAATCAAAAAGAAAGTAGCACGGACGGTAGGATTTGAACCCACGACACGCAGGTTTGGAATCTGCTGCTCTGGCCAAGCTGAGCTACGCCCGTATATATTAGACCCGATCCTTCGTGTTGCCCCGTCTCGGGTCCTATAACGAGTGGGGGAGTCTCGTCGGTTCCGGCGGCAAGAGCCAAGCCGTACATCGGAATCGCCCCTCCAAGGCTTCTCCGGTGCTCTGCGCAACGTTGGAGGCGTTTTGCAGTAACCCTTTCATCATAGGCTGAATTTCGTTCAGCGAAACGCAATGCTACTCGACTTTCCTTAACCAGGGAAAGCGGACATTGAATCTTAACAAAAAGGGACATCCGGTTGAAGTGCTGTGCCCAGTTTCAAGGCATTCACACTTTGCCGCATTTTTTTAGGCTCTAGAAGCCTTCGCCCAAGCTTGTAGCGGAGGGCGGATTCGAACCGCCGTATGCATGGATATGAGCCATGTCTGGAACCAAGCTCCAGTTACTCCGCAAAGTTGCCCCGGTAGGATTTGAACCTACGGCTGACGAGGAATATGAGTCCACCGCTCTGCCGAACTGAGCTACGGAGCATTATGATATAATGTGCTATGTTACACGCCTTGCCGAAAGCTTTGTTCCGGCTTCTTCGTTTTCTTCAACTTATTTTCGTTTTGCGTCGGTCAAAAGCTGCCTTTCGGTTTGGCGGCTTTCTCGCTTTTCGGGATCAACGGCGTTTGCGTATTTCCGGTCTGGCATTTCAACTCCAGTTCGGTCGTCTTCTGGATTATCTGCCCAACCCATTGCAGGACCGGGCGTGATTTGCATAGCCGCCCCATTTTCTCCACGAACGGCGCTTTTCGCTTGCTCGAGGCTATCTATCCCTTTTTCTTTTTTGTACTTGCGAATAAGGTCATCAAACATTATAGTTTCGTTGATTTTAATAGAGCGGCAAGTGAGATTTGAACTCACGACCTCCACAATGGCAATGTGGCGTTCTACCAAACTGAACTATTGCCGCTAATTGTGTTGCTTCAACTCAAATCCGCTTATTTAACGGCAGGTCAAAGCAACACGGCGCCGGGATGATCAAAAGCCCAAGAAGTCGCGACTTCAAGGGACCGACGCTTAGTTTTGTGGCCTGTTAAACGCCTTGCGTGCAAGCCAACGCTCGTCAAAAAGCA
>ERZ1034573.25-NODE-25-length-42610-cov-51.664481_pt1 | contig 42610 bp, 41 predicted proteins | sample MGYA00520641_ERZ1034573 | MGnify/ENA primary metagenome ERZ1034573 (study PRJEB33760, sample SAMEA4777724) | hypersaline lake metagenome | biome: hypersaline environment; feature: brines | place: Spain | collected 2014-08 | depth 0 m ...
GGGAGTACGCCGTCCTCGCCAACTTTCCCGACGACCCCCGGATGAATTAGGGGTTCTGCGTTGAGCGTTGCGTGTTGAGAGTTTCAGCGGCACGGAGATGGAATGAATTGGCTCTTGACGGAGGGCAGACGTGAGATGGAATCCTTCTTCCTGCAGTGCGTATACTTCATGCGCCTGTTGGGATCACTTCCCCGACTCTTGCCTCCTTCATCCTGAACCCTTAACTCTCAACTTTTAACCCACAATCCCCATGCCTGGCACGCCCGAGAACACAAAGAAAGAGAACGAGCGGGACCTCAATTTCTGGGAGAGCCTCTACCTGCCGGAGCTGTTCAAGGGGCTCGGCTACTCGTTCGACCGGATGGCCAACGAGCCGACCTACACGTTCGAGTACCCGGAGGAGCAGTGGTACCCGCCGGACAGCTACCGCGGGCGGCCGGTGCTCGTGGAGGAGGACGATCGGCCGCGGTGCGTCTCCTGCAACCTGTGCGCCCGGGCCTGCCCGCCGCTCGCCATCTCCATGCAGTCGAAGGAGGTGAACAACGTGAAGGAGCGGGAGCCGGAGTGGTTCGAAATCAACATGCTCCGCTGCATCTACTGTGGCTTCTGCGAGGAGGTGTGCCCGGAGGAGGCGATCGTCATGTCGAAGGAGCACGACCTCACCTTCCAGAGCCGCGACGAGGCGGTCTTCGACCTCGACGACCTGCTGCGGCCGAGCGAGCAGATGCAGGATCGCCTCGAGTACCTGGATCAGTACAAAAACAAGCAGTTCGGGCAGCAGTGGGACTTCAAGAAGGAGAACAACCTCCACAGCGTGAAGGACCAGCACTTCCTGGACTGGCTGGCCGAGGAGGGCATGGACGACCTGGACACCACCCACCAGCGTGAAGATCGCATGGCCACGGAGGGCGATCAGGACTGGGGGGGCGACCGGCAGGGCCCGCCGCAGACCAAGCACGCCGCGGAGTAGTCGGGAGGCGGCTGGCCGCACCGCCATCGCAAAGCCGGAACAGTCGCCACGGTCGGGTGGGAACGGGTGCCCCCGTCTCGGCACGTCCCCTTTCTCCCCAAAACACGTCCACACGCAGATGGAAGAGACCATTGACATTGCCGAGGCGCGGGCCGAGGACCCCGAGGCCCTGCGAGACGCCCTGGTGGACCAGTTCGGGTACCTCGTTGACGAGATTACGGCCCTCCGGACGGTGGTGGACGGCCTGCCCGACGAGATTCTTGGCGGACGCCCCGAGCCCGACGCCCTTACGATGAAAGAGTTGTACGGGGCCATCGCGACGCTCGACGCCGAGGTGCGTCGGACGCGGGTCGACCGGATTGTTGACGAGGAGGAGCCGGACCTGGCGCCGGTCGACGTGGACGCGGAGGTGTACGACGCGGGCTGGAATGATCGGGCCATCGACGACATCCTGCAGGAGGTGAAAGGGGCCCGGCGTGCGCTCACCGAGCGACTGGAGACGCTGCCCCTCGACGCCTGGCACCGCGCCGCCACGCTGGAGGACGAGACGCTTACCCTCTTCGGGCTGGTCCACCGCATGACGAAGAACGACTTCCAGCGGCTCCGCGATCTCGGCTACCGGCTCCACGGGGCCCACCTCTCCGAGGACGACGAGCCCCTGCCGACCTGACGCCCGCGGCGCGCGAACGGGGCGCATCGGAGGGGCACACGAGCGCGTTCATCCGCAATTCGGCATTGACCCACGCCAATGGCAAAAGACACGGGCCCGTCCTACGACGATCTGGCCACGGCCTTCCGGCACCAAAACTTCGAGCCCCTCTACTTTTTCTTTGGAGAGGAGACCTTCCTGATCGACGAGCTGCAGGAGCTGCTCATCGACGAGGCGCTCGACCCGAGCCAGCACGACTTCAACCTCGACGTGGTGTACGGGTCGGAGACCGAGGCTTCAGAGGTGATTGGGCTGTGCCAGGGCTTTCCGGCGGGGGCGCCGAAGCGGGTCGTGGTGGTCCGCGAGTTCGAGAAGCTCGAGAACAACCGTCAGTTCAAGGACTACGCCGCCCAGCCCAATCCGCAGGCCATCGTCCTGCTCGCCTGCACCAGCAAACCGAACCTGAGCGCCCATCCGTACCGCGCGCTGAAGGAGCACGCCACGTGGTCCGAGTTCGAGTCGCCGTACGACAACGAGATGCCGGGCTGGATTCAGGACTACGTGCAGGGCCAGGGGTACGAGATCAAGCCGAAGGCCGTCCAGATGCTCGCCGATTACGTGGGCACCGACCTGCAGCGGGCGGCGAGCGAGATCGAGAAGCTCATCACGTTTGCCGGCGACGCCACGCGGCTCACGGCCGACGACGTGCTTGCCGCCAGCGGCCAGACGCGCGAGTTCAACGTCTTTGAGCTGCAGAGCGCCCTGGGGGAGGGGCGTCCCGCCGACGCACAGCGTATCGTCGACCGCATTCTGCAGCAGGCGTCCAACCCGCGCAGCGAGGCCATCATGATGGTGGCCGTGCTCAACGGCTATTTCGACAAGCTCTGGAAGTTGCAGAAGCCCGGGGCCCTGCGCGAGAACAAGTACGACCTTGCCGGCTACATCGGGGTCAGCCCCTACTTCGTAGAGGAGTACAAGCACGCCGCCCAGCGCTACGACCGCTCGGCGATTGCCGACGCCTACTCGGCCCTCGTGGCGGCGGACTACGAGCTCAAGGGCGGGGCGTCCCGCGAGGCCTCGCTCGTGATGACGCTCCTGTTGCGGCGGCTGCTTCCGCCGGATGCCCGTCCGGTGGCGGCGTAGGGGGAGAGCGTTCCCGGACGGGGACGCGTCGTCGCCACGGCGCCGTTCAGATCCGTTTGCGCCGGCCAGGCCCGGAATTCACGGAAACAAGGAGTGCGTAGCCCGAATACGTATCGATGACGAGCCGCCCCCCAGATCCGCAGCGCGTGTTCGCACCGCATGGGACGATCGTTTCCCCATGTTGTGGGGCCCGAGGGCGGCTCGACGGAGGATCTCGTGCCACGGTTTCCGACGCAAACGTACATCCGGCGAACCACCGTTTATGCAGTTCCCCGAGCGACCCTTTGACGGAGAGGCGTCCGGCGACGGGGCCCCTTCCTACGAGTGGCTCGACGAGTGGCTCTGCGAGTACGTGGACGGGACAATGGACCCTTCGGTCGAGGCCGTCTTTGAGCAGTACGTGGAGGCCAATCCTGAGCTGCGGGCCCACATAGAGCGCCTTCGCCAGACGCGCGAACTGCTCTGCGGGGGCGAGGACACCGGGGCGCCGCCCACGGCCCCGATGGAAGCCGCGCGAGAGGTGGAAGAAGACCTTCTCCGAGACGCCGCTCCAGAACTGCTTGCGTCGGAGGAGACCAGTCGGTCCGTCGTGGCCCTCGGGCTTGCGTCGTCCATTGCGGTGGCCCTCGTCGTGGGATTTCTCGCCGGGTCGATGCTCGTGGAGCCGTCTACGCTCTCGTCCGGACCGGCCACTGCGATTGAGCGACAGGCCGCGCCGTCGGAGGGGCGAGACGAAGCATCGCCACGCCGGGGCGCAGCCGACCGGGGCCGACCGCCGCGCGCCTCATCGTTTTCGTCGGCCGACCGGCTTCTCACACTTCCGGCAGAGGCCCCGTCACCGAGCACCGACACGGGCCGTGCCGCACCGACGTTTATGACGGCCGGGGAGCGCTGAGGTCAATGGGGAGGACTTCGCTCCATCTTGGCCGAACACGGTCCAGCCACCCCCGTTAATACCCGTCCATTTTGCGCGGGCTCTTAGCTCAGCGGTTTAGAGCGCTCGCCTCACACGCGAGAGGTCCCTGGTTCAAATCCAGGAGGGCCCACCGCTTCCTCTCAAGCCTCCGGATGACCGGGGGCTTGGTGCGTTTTGGAGGGCCCTTGGGACGAAAGGCGTTGGCGACCTGCGGAGCCCGAGACGCGCAGGACACAACGGGGAACGCCACCTCTGCCCCACGTGCCAGGGGATGCATGCTGCTCTGGCTACGGCCTGTGGGCCATCCGCGACGGTCCGTTTGATACAGCACGCTGCTCCGTGCTTCCCGTCCTCATTCGTCTCGACTTCGTTCTCGCCACGGCGCTCCTGGTCGCCGCGCCGCTGGGGCTCCTGCTCGCGTCGGTGCGGCGGCCCGCGGTGCGGGGACGCCTCCTGGCCTACTGGCGGGCCTCGTCGCTGCTAATGGTGACGGTCTACCTGATGGTAGACGGCCGCCCCGGGGCCTTCGTGGCGGGCAACACGGCCCTCGTCGCGATTCCGCTCGCGCTCCATGCCGGCGACGTGCTCTTCGTGCCCGGGCCTGCGTCGCTGGGGGAGGGGCCCGTGGCGACCTGGTTCCGGCGTTGGCGAGCGGGGGCCACGGCCTTCTGTGGCGCGAGCCTGCTGCTCACGGTGCCCGCGCTCCGGTGCGCCTGGGAGGGGGCCGAGAACCCCGTCTGTGCGGCCTGGCTGGCGCCCCCACGGGAACTTCACCGGGCCCTCCATGCCTCGGTGGACCCGGCGACGCTCGGCGACGCCGCCGTCATCGGCGGGCTGATCTACGGGGCATACCTCGTGGCGTCCGTGATCCGCGTCGGATGGGCGGTCTGGCGGTCGTGAGGCGCCACCCTTCGGGCCCCCGCTGTTCCGATCGACCCCGCATCAGATCCCTGACGACCTGCCATGAGCGCACAATATCTCTTTGTCTGTACGGGCAACACGTGCCGGAGTCCCCTGGCCGAAGCCCTCGCGGAGGCGCGGGGCGTGTCGGCCGAGAGTGCAGGGGTGGCCGCGGGCCCGGGCGACGGGGCGGCGCCGAATGCAGATCGAGCCCTGCGCGAGGCGCGAGGGCTGTCGCTACGGGGCCACACGCCCCGCGACGTGTCTGCGGTGGACCTGACGGCGGCCGGGCGGATCGTGGCCATGAGTCCGGCGGTGGGGCGCCGACTCCGAGACGATCACGACTGGGCCCCCGACGCGATGGTCACCTGGGCCGTCCCCGACCCCTACGGCGGGTCGCTCGCCGACTACCGGTGGTGCCTCGAAGAGATCAGCGCGGCCCTGGACGATCTGCTCGCATCGGGGTAGTGGCCCGCTCCCGACGCCCCCACTGACGAAGACGGGGCCACGAAGCGGGCGGGGCCCGTGTGCGTTGCGGGTCGCACGTCGCAAGCCCCTAGTCCCACTGCTCGTAGTGATCGACGATCTCGTTCAGGTTGTCGTGCTCGCCCTCAACAATGCCGACGACGAAGAGTCCCGTTTCGTTTTCGAGCTGGGCAAGCGCTTCGGTGTTGGGGGGGCGCCGGCCCTGGGTCTTGATGAACGTGTCCTGGATGGCCTTCTGGGCCGCCTCGGCGGGGGTGTCGGCGGTCGCGACGCTCGAAAAGGGATCGAAGCCGTCCTTCTCGAAGCCGATGATCGTGTAGGTGGGCATAGGAGCGAAAGAAGAATGAGAGACACAGACTTGAGGTGAGCAGCCGTCGGTCCCCAATGCGTGTGGGTCGTCGCCGTTTCCACCCTCCCACCCACGAGGCGGCGGAGGGAGACGAATCGTTCGGGAAAGGACCGCAAAAATTGCGTACCGGCACAGAAAAAAGCCCGGACCCCCACCAAGAGACCGGGCTTTGGGAGAAATGTGCCCCAAATGAAATGCATCCGGTAGACACGCGGGCCGTCCGGGACCTAACGTCGTTTCTTATTTCTTAATGGTTATCCGGCACAGCGGATCTGCGGTCAGGGGCCAAGCCACTCGTACAGGAGAATCCCACCGGCGACGGCCACGTTGAGCGACTCGGCGGCGGGACGATCGGGGGCGCCGGGGAGGGACACCGTCAGGTCGAGGCGGTCGAGCACGGCGGCACTGAGGCCGTGGGCCTCGCTGCCCAGCACGAGGGCCGAGGGCCGGTCGGGGCCCCAGGCATCGGCGCGGGTGCCCTGGAGGTCGGCCCCGTAGAGGGCGGCCCCGTGGCGGCGAAGGCGGTCGAGGAAGGGGCCCGGGGCGTCCGTGCGGGCGAGAGGCAGGGCCCAGTGACTGCCGGCCCCCGCGCGCATCACCTTGGGGCCGTACAGGCCCGCAGTGCCGGGCCCGGCCACGACGGCCTGGGCCCCGAACCACGCCGCCGTGCGGAGCAGCGTGCCCACATTGCCCGGGTCCTGAATCCCGTCCAGCACGAGAACCGTGCCGGCCTCGCCGATCTGCTCGGGCACCGTTTCGGGATCCCGGAGACGGCGCTCCGCCACGGCCACGACGCCCTGGGGCGTCTCCACGTCGGTGAGGGTCGTCATCGTGTCGGGGTCCGTCTCGTGCACAGAGACCGACAGCTGCTCCAGGAGGGCCTGAACGGTCGGGTCGCCACGCCCCTCCGGGGTCACGACGACCTCCACGAGGGGGGCGTCCGCGTCGAGCGCCGCCCGGAGGGCACGGGGCCCTTCAACGAGCGTCCGGTCGTGTCGCCGGCGGCCCCGGCGGCGGGTGAGGGCGGCGATGGCCTTGCGGCGGCGGTTGGACAGGGGCGTGGGCATGAAAATTGAGCGACAAGAGGGAAAGGGAACGGCGAGCGACGCGGCGGAGCAACTGAAGGCGCCGCGGATCGTTCGCTTGGAGGGGAACCGTCGGCCGTTCGACTTTTTGGCGGAGAATCCGGATCTTCCTGGTTCCCCGTCCGGCTTCATTCGGGAAGGCAGAAAGGCCTTCCGTTCACCATCATCGCATTTTGGTCCGCAGTCCCATGCCGTTCAACTTTGACGTCTACGAGCGGTCGGCGTATCGTGAGCCGGCCCCGATCGACCACGACAGCCCGTTCCAGTCCATGATGGAGCGGTTCGACGTGGCCGCCGAAATTCTCGAACTGAGCCCTGGCTTCTACGAGTATCTTTGCCGCCCGGCACGGATGCACGTAACGTCGATCCCGGTGGAGATGGACTCGGGCCGCGTGAAGATCTTCGAGGGCTACCGGGTCATCCACAACAACGTCCTGGGGCCCAGCAAGGGCGGCATTCGCTTCGCGCCGGACGTGACGCTCAACGAGGTGAAGGCGCTGGCCGGTTGGATGACGTGGAAGTGCTCGCTGGTGGACCTGCCCTTCGGCGGCGCGAAGGGAGGGGTCGCGTGCAATCCGGAGGAGATGAGCCCGGGCGAGCTGGAGCGGCTCACGCGCCGCTACACCGCCGACCTGTTCGACGTGTTCGGCCCGGACAAGGACATCCCGGCCCCCGACATGAACACGAACGAGCAGATCATGGCCTGGGTGCTAGACACGTACTCGATGCACGCCCGCCAGACCGAAAATGCCGTCGTGACGGGCAAGCCCGTTGGCCTCGGGGGGTCGAAGGGGCGTCGGCAGGCCACCGGCCGGGGCGTGATGACCGTGACGCTCGCCGCGATGGAGCAGATCGGGCTTGCGCCGGGCGACTGCACCGTAGCCGTACAGGGCTTCGGCAACGTCGGGGCCACGGCCGCCGACCTGCTGGGCGAGCAGGGGTGTACCGTGGTGGCCGTCAGCGACATCACGGGGGGGTACTACAACGAGAACGGCCTCGACCTGAAGGCGATGAAGGCCTACACCCAGCAGAATGGGGGGACCCTGGCGGGCTACGAGGAGGCACAGCACATCACCAACGAAGAGCTCCTGACGCTCGACGTGGACGTGCTCGTGCCGGCGGCCAAGGAGGATCAGATTAACCGCGAGATCGCCGAGGACCTGCGGGCCCGGATCGTGGCGGAGGGGGCGAACGGACCCACCCATCCGGCGGCCGACGAGGTGCTGGCGGAGAAGGAGGTGCTCGTCATCCCGGACATTCTCGCGAATGCGGGGGGCGTGACGGCGTCGTACTTCGAATGGGTCCAGAACCGACAGGGCTTCTTCTGGACCGAGGAGGAAGTAAACCGCCGCCTCGACCGCATGATGGGGGAGGCGTTCGACAAGGTCTACACGGCGGCGGACAAGTACGACGTGTCCCTCCGCATCGCGGCGTACGTGGTGGGAATCCGTCGGGTGGCCGAGGCGCTCCGGATGCGCGGAATCTACGCGTGAACGACGACCCGACCAATCCCGGATATGCAGTTCTCTGGTCTCGATTGATGGATGTGACGAGGATGGACGGAATGTCGGTGTCGGGTAGCGGCGGGGGGAGCTGGGATGGAGGCATTAGAAATGGGGGCCGGTGTGCCGTCGGAAGTGCCTTCGGGCTGCTGATTGGGCTTTTCGTGTCCTGTGCCAATCCGCAGGCCCCGAGCGGCGGCCCGAGGGACAGCACGCCCCCCTCGGTCGTCCAGACACGCCCCGTACAGGACACCGTCAACGTGTCTACGGACGTGGGCGCGCTGCGTGTCGAGTTTTCGGAGTACGTGGAGCGGAGCACCCTCTCCCAGGCCCTGTCCATTACCCCGACCTTCGAGCAGCGGCCCCAGTTCAGCTGGGACGGACGGGCGGTCGAGATTCAGTTTCCGTCCGCGCTTCGCGACAGCACGACTTACATCTTCACATTCGGCACGACCCTGAGCGACGCCCGGGGCGTCTCGCTCGAAACCCCGATCACGGTGGCGTTTTCGACGGGGGAGCGCATCAACCGGGGCCAAATTGAAGGCCGCGTCGTGAACGGCCCCTCGGGCACCACCCAGCAGGGCGTGGATGTGTTTGCCTACGCCCTCCCGCCCGGGGCGTCGGCCGTCCGGCCGCTGCCCGACGCGCCCAGCTATCGCACACAGACCGGCGAGGGGGGGCGCTTTTCGTTCGACTACATGCGGGAAGGGCCCTACTATGTTCTTGCCCTCCGCGACAACAACCGCAATCGTCAGCCCGATCCCCAAGAGCCGGTGGCCGTGCCGCCCCGGCTGTCGATCCGGGCCGACAGTGGGGCCGCGGCGGTGCCGGTGCCCTGGCTCCTGGCGCGGCGCGACACGACCGCCCCGCAGCTCCAGCAGGTGCGGCCGGTGAGTCGGCAGCGCCTGCGCCTGCGCTTCGACGAGCCGGTGCGGCTCGGGACGCGAGCCCCGACGGCATGGGCCCCGCGCGACTCGGCCACCGGCACCCCGGTGGCCGTGCGGGGGGTGTACAACGCCCCCGATCGCCCGAACGCGATCGTGGTGCGCACGGCGCCGATGCCCGATGCGCGCCACGCCCTGCCGCTGCGACGTGGCGCGGTGGTCGATACCTTGGGGCAGCCGCTCAGGCCGGACACGGCCCGGTTCCGGGCGGCCGCGCGGGCCGATACCCTGCGCACGCGGTTCCGAGGATTCGTGCCGACCGGCCTGGGGCAAGACTCGACGGGGGCGCGTCCCCTCCTGCCGGGCGTGCAGCCGGGCGTCCGATTTAATCAGGCCCCGGACAGCGCGGCACTGCGGGAGGGAATCAGCGTTCAAGACACCACCGGCGCCCCCCAGTCTGTCTCGTTCGCAACCGACGACGGCACCACCTACCGACTTCGGCCCGACCCGCCCCTTTCGCCGGGGGAGGTCGTCGACGTGCGGGTGGCGGGGGACGTATTTGCCCAGCCGGACACGACCGTTCGTCGTCGCTTCCGGCGCGTTACCGGCCGGGTGCTCGGCGCGCTTGCGGGTCGGGCCCGCGTCGTCGACACGACGCGCGCGGCGGAGGAGGGGGGAGAAGCGGACGCGGACGCCCCCGCGGCCCGCCCGTCGCCCATTCGTGCCGACTCGGCTCGGGCCGACGCCCTCGCCGCCCCCGAAGACTCGTTGGGGACCCAGCGGGACGCGACGCCTCCGGACTCGCTGCTGGACGGCGGCCCCGTTGCGGTCGACCTGACGGCGGTCGAGTCCTCCATTCCGGTGGCCCCCCGCCGACTGACCACGCCGCCCGACAGTCTGTTTGAGTTCGCGGAGCTGCCGGAGGGCCGGTATCGGTTCCGGGCGTACCTGGACCGCAACGAGAACGGGCGGTGGGACGGCGGCCAAATCCAGCCCTACGTGCCGGCGGAGCCGGTGACGTGGCTCCGGGAGCCGCTGGAGGCGCGCCCCCGGTGGACGACGGAGCTGCCGGTCCCGCTGCGGATCCCGGTTCTCGTGCCGGAGCCGGCCCGGCCCGACGCGTCGCCGCCCGACACATCCGGATCCGCTGGGCGGGGCCGCTGAGACGACTTCCGCGCGATTGGTTGAACTGCAACACACTGCTCGAAATGATGGCTTCTTCCGACGCTGAAGCACTGTGCCCCCCCGTCCTTACGGCGGGCGCCATGCAGGCGGCCGACCGCTACACGATTGAGGAGTACGGCCTGCCCAGCTTTACGCTCATGGAGACGGCCGGCCGGGGCTGTGCCGCGCGCATCCAGGACGCCTACGGGCCCCTGGAGGACGAGGCCGTGGTGGTGCTCTGCGGCAAGGGCAACAACGGCGGGGACGGGCTCGTCGTGGCGCGGCACCTCGTGACCGACGGGGCGCGGGTACACGTCGTCCTGGCGAGCGCCCCCGACGAGCTGAGCGACGACGCGGCCCACAATCTGTCGCTGCTGCGGCAACTCCAGGCGGACGGGGCGGTCGGGGAGCGACTGACCATCGGGGAGCTGGAGGACGTGGAGACACTGACGGCCGCGGTGGCGCCGCTTCGGCCTCGCCTCTACGTCGACGCGCTCCTGGGGACGGGGCTCACGAGCGACGTGCGGGAGCCCATCCGCAGCCTCGTGACGTGGGTGAATGGGCGGACGGCGCCGACGGTGGCCCTCGACGTGCCCACCGGCCTCCACAGCGACACCGGGGCGGTTCTTGGCGTCGCCGTCCGGGCCGACCGCACGGCGACGATGGCCGCGCCGAAGGTGGGCCTGCGGGTCGGCGAGGGGCCCACGCGGGCCGGAACCGTCGAGGTCGTCGATATTGGCATGCCTCCGTTCGTGCTCGACCGTGCCGCGGAGAAGCCGGGCTGTGCGCGGGAGACGACGGACGCGGCGGTGCGGGCGTGGTGGCCGGCACGAGACCCCGACGCTTACAAATACAGTGTCGGGACGGCTCTGATCGTCGGGGGGGCGCCTCCGTTTGCGGGGGCGCCGGTCATGGCGGCAAAGGCGGCGGGGCGCAGCGGCGCCGGGTACGTGCGGTGTGCGGGGCCGGAGACCATCCACGCGACGCTCGCCGGGGCCCTCACGACGATTCCCACCCTTCCACTCCCGACCGGGGACGACGACGGCATTGCCCCAGACGCGGCCCTCGATGCGCTGGCCGAGGCCGCAGACACTGCGGACGCTATTCTCGTGGGGCCGGGCCTCGGGCGCGCCCCGGGAACGGCACAGTTCGTGCGACGACTGGTGCGGACGGTCGATACGCCCCTTGTGCTCGACGCCGACGGCCTCAACGCACTGGCCGGTCACATCGACGAGTTGGCCGACCAGCGACAGGCGCCGTGGGTCTTGACGCCGCACGCCGGGGAGTTCCGGCGGCTTGCGGGGGAGGAGGGGGCCCTCACGGACCGGGTGCGCGCCGCACAAACCTACGCGGAGCGGTGGGACGCCGTGTGTCTGCTGAAAGGCATGCCGAGCGTCGTTGCCGGGCCGACCGGTCGGACCGTCCTCGGAAGCATTGCCACGCCGGCCCTGGCGACGGCGGGCACGGGCGACGTGCTGGCCGGCCAGTGCGTGGGGCTCATGGCCCAGGGGCTGTCGCCGCTCAATGCTGCCGCGGCGGCCCTGCACGTGGGCGGGGCCGCGGCCGAGCGGTACGGCGCCACCCACGACCCCCGGTCGATGGTGGCGACCGACCTGCTCGACATGATTCCCCGTGTGGCCGCCGAACGGTTCGGAGAGGGGCGTCGGCAGAGGTAAATCTCGCGCCTTCCCTGAAATTTCTGTTTCTCCCTGATACGCCTCCGCCCGATGCGCATTCTGTCGTCCCTCCGCACCGTTCACTACCGCCTTCTTGCGACGCTCTGGACGGTCGGCATTCTCGTTGCGTTGACCCTCCCCACCGGAAGCATGCCGGACGCCCAGGCCACTGGTCTCGACAAGGTCGTGCACGCGGGGCTCTTCGCCGGATTCGGAATTCTCTGGCTGCGCGGCCTGTGCCCGCCGGACACCGAGAGGCTCTCGGCGTGCTTTCGTCGGCGCGGCGGAATGTTTTTCGTCGGGGGGCTGCTGTTTGCGGTGGGAACGGAGGTGTACCAGCACCTGCTGCCCGTCCAGCGGATGGCGGATCCCTACGACGTCACGGCGGACCTCCTCGGGTTTGGCGTTGCATTTGTAGGATACTACGTCTACCATGTGCGTCGGACGGATCGGGCATCGGCCTAGGCCGTGGCGCTACACTGGAGGGCAGGCGGGCCGACGGGGCCCCTCGGCGAGCCCGATCCGCGTGACGGGGGCGCCCCAAAGATGAAACATCGAGAAAGGGCCGGTGTATTCATTTTCGTCTCGCGTATTGCTCAGCATCCGGCCGTGTGTCCGCGCGGCGGTACTCGCATCGTCTCACAACAAGGTGACCCACCATGGCCTTGCGCAAGGAAGAAGGGGCGGATCTACGCAAACAGTACCCGCTGTACGTAGAGATCGGCCTGGTTCTCTCGCTTACGCTCCTCATCGTGGCCTTCCGGGCCGACTTCTCGAACGAAAGCTCGTTCCAGGTCCAGATGGAGGAGCAGGAGACCGTGGACATGAAGCAGATCCAGCAGACCCAGCAGGAGAAGGAGCCGCCGCCGCCCCCGAAGCCCCCGGTGCCCCAGGAGGTGCCGAACAACGAAGTTATCGAGAATGAGACCGACTTCGACGCCTCGCTCGACATGGACGAGCGGCTGGACACCAGTCAAGGGCCGCCCGACGACGGGGAAGAGGAGGAGGAAGAGGAGCAGGAAATCTTTATGGTCGTCGAGAACCAACCCGAGCTGGTCGGCGGCATGAGGGCGCTCCAGCAGTCGGTCGAGTACCCCGAATTTGCGAAGAAGGCCGGCATCGAGGGGCGCGTGATCGTTCAGTTCGTCGTGGACGAGCAGGGCAACGTGAAGAACCCAAAGGTGACGCGGGGCGTCCACAAGCTTCTGAATGAGGAAGCCGTCAAGGCGGTGAAGGAGCAGAGCTTCAAGCCCGGGAAGCAGCGGGGACAGGCCGTAAAGGTCCAGATGTCCCTTCCCGTGACGTTCCGGCTTCAGTAACGCGGCCTCCGATTCTCGTCTGGCCCGTTTCAGCGCGCACCGTGGGAGCACCCGCGGTGCGCGTTTTTTTGTTTGTGTGCAGGGCGAGCAGTTGGCCCGGCCCCTCCGGGCTAGGACGCCGAACGGTGGTCTACGGACTCATCGGGACGGCCCACGAGGACATCGGTCGCCATGTCCAGGAACAGGCCGTGGTCGAGCACGCCGGGGCGGTCGCAAAGTCTTCGATTAAGGGCGTCGGGGTTCTCGATGCCGTCGGGGAACCGGGCGTCGATGATCCACAGGCCCTGGTCGGTGACCACCGGGCCGTCCTTGGCGTCGGCCGTGCGGAGCGTCGGCGTCGCCCCCGCCGCGTCTAGGGCGTTCATCACCGGCGTCGCGGCCATGGGGAGCACCTCCACGGGCACCGGGAACTGGGTGCCGAGCCGGCTCACCTCTTTCGTCGGGTCGACCAGCACCACGAATCGGTCGGCCTGGTGGGCCACCACCTTCTCGCGGGCGTGCGCCCCGCCGCCGCCCTTGATGAGGCGAAAGGCGTCGTCGACCTCGTCGGCCCCATCGAGCGCAAGGTCGAGGCTGGGGGTGTCGTCGAGCGAGGTGAGCGGGATGCCGTGGGTGCGGGCGCGGCGCTCGGTGGCAAACGACGTGGGGACGCCCTGCACGTCGAGGTCCTCGGCCTGAATGCGGCGGCCGAGAAATTCGAGGGCGTAGGCGGTGGTGGAGCCGGAGCCAAGGCCTACGCACATGCCGTCGCGGACGAGTTGAGCGGCGGCCTCGGCGGCGGCCTGCTTGGCGGTGTCGCGATCCATAGAAGAGCGTGTGAGGGAAGGGAGAGTATCGGAGATGTGTTGTGGGGGGCACCCGTCGATTGCGTTCTGGCACCGTCGGCGCGGTCCCTGATCCGCCCGAACGTCATGCCGCGTCGAAGGTCCACGCAAAGCGGAGCCGGTAGTCCTGGTACTTGGCGCTGTAGCCGGCCCGAATCACCTCGAATCCTTCGTCGAGGCCGAGGACCGTCATCCCGGGGTGCTTGTTTGGAAACGTATCGTACACGAATCGCTCGTAGCCGCGGCCGGCCACGACGTCGAGCATGTCGTAGAGAAGGGCCCGGGCAATGCCGTTGCGACGATGGGCCGGGTGGACGCCGCCCTTGGCGCTGTAGAACGCGGCCTCGTTGAGCCGGTAGCCCAGCTTGAAGCCCACGTCGGTGCCGCCCGACCGGGCGAGCAGCATGAGCAGGTCGTCCCGCTCAAACGTCTCGATGATGTGGGCGTCGTCGAAGATGGCGACGTTGAGGCGCCGGATTGCATCGAGTTGCTCCATGCCCACCTCCAGGATCTCGAGGGGGACCTTGGCCGCCTCGTGCGCCTCGGGCGGCGTGGAATGCTCGTGTGGCGTCCTCATGATGAAGCAGTGGGGGAGAGCAGGTCGGAAGCGTGTCGTCTAAAACGGAAGGCCGTCGGCGTCGGCAGGGTCGTCGGGGGGCCCGTCGTCCCGCGTGGATTCGGGGGGCGCCGGGGCCTCCCCGTTCCGGGAAGAGGGCAGTGTGTCGCCCCCCTCAGGCGCATCCGGGGCGTTCTCGTCCACGGCGTCTTCTTCGACGAGCTGCACCGGTTCGAGGACGTCGTCGGGCAGGTCCTCGACGAAGCGGCTCGGGGTCGTCATGTACTCGCCCTGCCCCCGCCGGTACTGCGTCATCGGGTAGGAGATGAACAGGTCCTCCTCCGCCCGCGTCACGGCCACGTAGAAGAGGCGCAGCTCCTCGTCGACCCCGCCCGGCTCGCGGAGCGCGTGGCGCGAGGGAATGGTGCCGTCGAGCGCCCGGATCAGGAAGACGGTGTGGAATTCGAGGCCCTTCGCCGAGTGGATGGTCGACAGCACGAGGGGGGGCTCGTCGTCCTCTCCGGTCTCCTGGTCCAGGGCGGTCAGCTCGATGGGATCGAGCGTGAGCGAGGAGAGGAAGCGCTGGCGCGACTCGTGGTTGGCGGCGAGGCCGGCCAGGTGCTCCAGGTCCGGGGCCCGCTTCGGGTGGTCGTCGGCGTACTTGTTTTCGAAGAGGGGCTGGTAGTAGTCGAGGATGGCCTCCACCTGCTCGGTGACGGACGTATCGTCGGAGCGGACGTGGCGGAGCGTCGAGAAGAGCTGCTTGAGCCGGGCCGCGTACCGGTCGGAGAACGGGGCGCCGTCCCCGAGCGTCAGGGGGTCCTCGGCCGCCTCCGTCGTCCACTCGATGAGGGACTGGGCCGTCTTGGGCCCGATGCCGTGGATGAGCTGGAGCGCCCGGTTCCAGGAGGCGGCGTCCTGCGGGTTCTCCACCACCTTCAGGTGGGCCAGCACGTCCTTGATGTGGGCGGCCTCGTTCAGCTTCATCCCGCCGTACTTCACGAACGGAATGTTGCGCTGGTTGAGCTCCACCTCCAGGTCGTACGCGTTGTGGCTGCTGCGGAAGAGCACCGCCACGTCGCTGAGGGGAACCCCGTCTTCGCGCAGGCGAAGCACCATCTCGGCCACGAACCGGGCCTCCATGTCGCCGTCGGCGGCCGGGACGAGGGCCGGGAGCTCTCCCTCTGTCTTCTCGGTAAAGAGCGTCTTGTCGTACGAGCGCTCGGCCTGCTCGATGACGCGGTTGGCCAGGTCCAGGATCGGCTGGGTCGAGCGGTAGTTGTGCTCCAGCTTCACGACCTCGGTGTCGTCGAACTCGTCGGGGAAGCGGAAGATGTTGCGGAAGTCGGCGCCCCGAAATTTGTAGATGCTCTGCGCGTCGTCGCCCACCACGGTCACGTTGCCGTGGACCGACGAAAACTTTTTGACCAGTTCGGCCTGGAGGGCGTTGGTGTCCTGGTACTCGTCAACCAGCACGTGCCGGCAGCGGCTGGCCACCTGGTGCCGCACGTCGTCGTCCGTCTCGAGGAGCTCCAGCGTGCGCTCCAGCAGGTCGTCGAAGTCCATGAGCCCGTGCTCCTTCTTGTACCGCCGGTACGCGTCGCGGAGGGCCTTGAGCTCCGCGTGCAGGCTCGTGAACTGGGGGTAGCGCTTCGTAATCGTCTCGCCGAGCGTCTCGTCGCGGTTCGTGGCCGAGGAGAACATCGAGTAGAGCGTGTTCTTCTGGGGAAAGCGTTCCTCCCCGTCGCCGTACTCGCCGCGGGTGCGAATGACGCTGAGCACATCGGCGGCGTCCGCCGCGTCGAGGACCGTAAAGTTGCGCGGGAAGCCGAGGGCCTCGGCGTGCTGCCGCAGGACCTCCAGGCAGAAGGCGTGGAACGTGCCGCCGCGCACCTTCTCGCAACGCCCGTCGAGCAGATTGGACGCGCGGGCCGTCATGTCGTTGGCCGCCCGTCGCGTGAAGGTGAGCAGCACGATCTGCTGGGGGCGCGTGCCCGTCTCGACCAGATAGGCGAGGCGGTAGATGAGGGTGCGCGTCTTGCCGGTGCCCGCTCCGGCCACGATGAGGAGCGGCCCCTCCCCGGCCGTCGCCGCCGCATACTGCTGCTCGTTGAGGGCCTCCGCGTACTCGATCGTAAGGTCTTCGGTCGACCCCGACGGCTCGTCCCGGTCCGACGACAGTACAATGCGGCGCGCCATGGTGGGGAGCGAGGACGTGGGCGAGACAGCGAGGTGAGACAGCGACGGGGCGGGGGAGCCAGGCCGGCACGGCGCCCGCGGCGGGCAGAACACTGACCGGCAGCGGCCGGTTGGGAGACAGTCCCAGGATCAGGGGCCGGGCAAAAAGAACCACGTACTAAACCTCCGTGCCGGGACGAGTGATCCGGTCGCGGGGGGTAGACATTGGGGGGGCGTGGTTCGTAGGTTGTAGTTCCCCGTCGTCATGTCCGGGCCCGTCGTCAAGCGTGGGGCCGGGCGAACCTCTTTGCGAGCGAGATTGTCTTCGGTAGTTTACTATGGGAAAAGTTATCGCGATCGCCAACCAGAAGGGCGGGGTGGGCAAAACGACCACCGCAATCAACCTGGCCGCCTCCCTGGCGGCGACGGAGCACCCCACCCTCCTGCTGGACATCGATCCGCAGGCCAACTGCACCTCCGGCATCGGCATCGAGTCCGACGAGGTGGACAACTCCATCTACGAGGTGCTCATCGGGGAGGTGGATGCGTCCGACGCGGTGATGAGCACGGCGATGCCGTTCCTCGACATGATGCCGAGCCACATCAACCTCGTGGGCGCCGAGGTTGAAATCATCGACGAGACCCAGCGCGAGAAGCTGCTGAGCGCCGCCCTGCCCCGCATCCGGCGCAAGTACGACTTCATCGTCATCGACTGCCCGCCCTCGCTGGGGCTGCTCACCCTCAACTCGCTCACCGCCTCGGACTCGGTTCTCATCCCGGTGCAGGCCGAGTACTTCGCGCTGGAGGGGCTGGGGCAGCTGCTGAACACGATCAAGATTGTTCGCCAGCACCTGAACCCGGACCTGGACATCGAGGGCGTGCTCATGACCATGTTCGACACGCGCCTTCGCCTGTCCAACCAGGTGGCCGACGAGGTGCGCCGGTACTTCGGCGAGCGGGTGTTCGAGACCATCGTGAAGCGCAACGTGCGCCTCTCGGAGGCGCCCAGCTTCGGGAAGCCTGCCCTGTTGTACGAGGCGTCCAGCACCGGGGCCCAGAACTACATGGCCCTTGCCCGCGAGATTCTGGCCCACAACGAGGAGTACCTCGATTCTGCACCGGACAGCAACGGCCGGGGCGACGCGGAAAGCATCGAGACGCCGTCCGCCGGCGACCAGGAAACCCTGTCGGACGCGATCGGGGCGTCGTCCGAGGCCGACGAGGACGCCGCCACGCCGGCCGACGAGTTCTCCATGTAGCCCTGGACGCTGCGATCGCCGTACCTGATTGCTTCGCTCTCCTTTTTCGTCGATCCCCGGTTTCGAATGGGTAAGAAATCAGCACTAGGCAAAGGCCTCAACGCGCTCCTGCCCGAAGACCAGGACGAGCAGGCGTCGGGGGACGGCGAGGGTTCAACCGACGAGGCGCCGGAGGAGCAGAGTCAGTTGTACCAGTTCGAAGACGGGACCCGCCTGCTGGGGCGCGTTGCGGAGGTGGCGGTGGAGCGCATCCGGCCCAACCCCTACCAGCCGCGCCAGGAGTTCGAGGAGGGGGCCCTCGACGAGCTGGCGGCCTCCATCGAGCAGATCGGCATCATCCAGCCCATTACGGTGCGGGCGCTGGGGGACGGCGAGTTCGAGATCATCTCGGGCGAGCGTCGCCTGCGGGCGGCCCGGCGGGCGGGCATGGAGCACCTGCCGGCGTTCATCCGCGAGGCCGACTCGGAGGAAATGCTCGAGATGGCCCTCGTCGAAAACGTCCAGCGCGAGGAGCTGAACCCCATCGAGATTGCCCTCGGCTACCAGCGCCTCGTCGAGGAGTGCGACCTGACGCAGGAAGAGGTGGCCGAGCGCGTGAGCAAGAGCCGGGCGACGGTGTCCAACTTCCTTCGTCTGCTCCGCCTGCCGCCCCGCATTCAGGCCGCGCTCCGGGACAAGCAGGTGAGCATGGGCCACGCCCGGGCCCTCATTGCGATGGACGACGACGAGGCCCAGGTGGCGCTGCTCGAAGAAACCATCGCGGAGGACCTGTCGGTGCGTGAGGTGGAGCGACGGGCCCGCCAGTGGCACGAAGACGAGGGGGCGGCCGACTCCGAAGCAGCAGAGGGGGCCGACGAAACCGCGGTTCCCGAGACGGCCCCCGACCGGGACGATCTTCAGTTCGAAGAGCTCCGAAACCGGCTTCGGTCCCGGTTTAGCACCCAGGTGCAGATTCAGCACCGGAAGGACGGCGAGGGAACGATCGAAATTTCTTACTACTCGGAGGAGGACCTGAATCGTCTCGTGGAGCTCCTGGCGAGCGAGTAGGTGGGGCCACTGCTTTGAAGCGGGGTTGAGATCGGGGCCCCCGGCCAAGGACCGGGAGCGGCCGGGGAGGAGACGCCTCCCCTGGTGACACACCGTGTTGTTTCGTTCGTCGATCGGGTGCCTGTGATCCAGATGCGCCGTGTCGGACTCGGCTTGGGACTGCTCGTTGTGCTCCTGGGAGCGAGCCTAAGCACCGGCACGGCCTCCGCGCAGCCGGACAGCGTGCGCGCCTCCATCCTGGAGGAGAAGGGATTTTCGCCGGATCACTCTCCCCGCGGGGCCCTCTGGCGGGCGGCCGCCGCGCCCGGATGGGGACAATTCTACAACCGTCAGTACTACAAGATGCCGTTCGTCTACGCGGGCCTGGCGGGCGGCGGGTACGCCATCTACACCCTGACCCGGCGCTACCGCCTGTTCCGGAACGCCAACCTCTACGTGATTGGACGGAACCGGGCCGAGGAAAATGGCGGGGACAATCCGTACGGGCAGTTCGAAGGGGAGTACGACGAGGCCGTCGTGCGACTGGGCGGCGACCCGCAGGGTAGCACCGTCGGGGGGCGTCAACTCCGCGACCAGCGCGATCAGTATCGGCGCTGGCGCGACCTGTCGATTCTAGGCACGGGCCTGTTCTACGCCCTCACTGTGCTGGACGCGTACGTCAGTGCGCACCTGTTGAGCTTCAATGTAGGGGACGTCGCGCTCGACGTGCGTCCGAGCGGAGGCGAGCCCGTGGTCGCGGGACGGCAGAACGGGACCGACCGGACGCCCGAAGAAGCGTCTTTGCGAGATATTAATGGCATTGGGGTTCGCCTCCACGTCCGGTTCTAGCGGCGCGACCGATCACGCCCGCGGCGAACAAGATGTAAAACTGCCCCAAAATTTTGGGCATGGGGGAGAATGGAAGCCCTTCGATGCGGGAAACTGGTGAAACCCCTGCGCCGCGAGACGTACTGATCAATCACGTTTTGTTACTCCCCGGGCCCGAGAACTGTGGCACCCCACGCAGCGGGAAGCCCCGGGCGTCGCGTGTTACTTTCGTTCGGAGCGGTGCGGCGATACCTAGATGCAGAAAGACTGTGCTTCGTCGCGGGCACCCACGAACGCGCGGCATACCTTACGTCCTTCGCGTCCTGAACTACGCACTGCGTTCCCGCTTTTATGACGACACCCGATCGCCCCCCCCGCCAGTCCACCCGGCCCGAGGAGCCCGAGCAGGCGTCTCCCGCCCAGGAAGAGCCGTCTCTGTTTGAGAAGTGCCACCGCTTCTTCGATCCGTCGGGCGACTACGCCAAACTGAAGCAAGCAGACTTGTATCCCTACTTCCGGCCCATCGAGGAGAGTGAAGGGTCCCGGGCCGTCATGAACGGCGACGAGCTCGTGATGGCAGGGTCGAACAACTATCTTGGGCTCACCGCGGACCCCCGCGTGAAGGAGGCGGCCCAGGAGGCAACGGCCACGTACGGCACCGGCTGTACCGGCAGTCGCTTCCTCAACGGAACGCTCGACCTGCACCTGGAGCTGGAGGAGAAGCTCGCCGACTTCATGGGGAAGGAGGAGGCCGTGTTGTTCTCCACCGGCTACATGACGAACGAAGGCGTGCTCGAAGCCGTGGCGGGCCGTGGCGACATCATTTTTTCGGACAAAGACAACCATGCCTGCATCAATGCAGGGGCGCAGAAAAGCCTCGCGGAGACCAAGCGGTACCGCCACAACGACTTTGACCACCTCCGCAAAATGCTCAAGCGGGCCCACGAGGAGCGCCCGGACGCGGGCAAGCTCATCGCCACGGACGGCGTCTTCTCCATGAGCGGCAAAATTGCGCGGGTGCCCGACCTGCTCGACCTCGCGGACGAGTTCGACGCGGCCCTCATGCTCGACGACGCCCACGCAATTGGGGTCATCGGCGACGGCGGGCGCGGATCGGCCTCCACGTTCGGCCGCAAGGATGACGTCCACCTCATCACGGGCACCTTTTCCAAGAGCTTTGCCTCCATCGGGGGCTTCTGCGTGGGAGACCACGACGTGGTTGAGTACATCCGGCACGAAGCGTCGACCCACGTCTTCAGCGCGTCGATGCCGCCGTCGACCGTGGCCACCGTCCTGAAGTCCCTCGAGATTCTTCAGGACGAGCCGGAGCGGCTCGACCGACTGCACGAGATCTCCGACTACATGCGCGACGGGTTCCGCAACCTCGGCTTCGACGTCTGGGAGAGCGAAACGCCCATCATCCCCGTCGTCATCGGCGACATGGAGCTGTGCTTCCGCTTCTGGCGGGAGCTGATCGACGAGGGGGTCTTCGTCAACGCCGTCGTGCCGCCCGCCGTGCCGAAGGGGCAGGCCCTCATGCGCACCTCCTACATGGCCACGCACACCGACGAAGAACTCGACCAGATTCTCGACGCCTTTCACAAGGTGGGCAAGAAGTTGGGCGTGATCGGAACGAACGGCCACGAGGTGCCCGCGGGCGCGTAGCCGGTCCCGAACAGCGGCCCCATTCGGCCCGTAATGACGCCGTCGTTTTCCGATCTGTCGTCGGGAAGCGGCGGCGTTTTCGCATGGCCCTCCCACAGCTCCCGTTCGTCCCGCATGCCGGCTCCGACTTCCGCCGTGACCGTTCGTCCCGTCCGTGGCGCGCGCGACCGGACACGGTTCATCGACGTCCCCTACGACTTCTATCCGGGGCGCTACCCGGAGTGGGTGCCGCCGCTGCGCCGCGACGTGAAGGACACGCTCGACCCGTCCTCGAACGCGTTCTTCGAACACGGCGACATGCAGCTCTTTCTGGCGGAGGATGCCTCCGGCGCGGTCGTCGGGCGCATCGCGGGCATCGTCAACGGCATGCACCTGGAGAAGCACGAGGACGGGACCGGGTTCTTCGGCTTCTTCGAGTGCGTGGAGGAGTACGCCGTTGCCGAGGCGCTCCTCGACGCCGCCGCCGACTGGCTCCGCGAGCAGGGCCTCCGCCGCATGCGCGGCCCGGCCAACCCGTCGCTCAACGACACCGCCGGCCTGCTGGTGGACGGGTTCGACCGGGCGCCGTCCCTGCTCATGCCCTACAACCCGCCGTACCACGAGGGCTTTCTGGAGCGCTACGGCCTGGAGCGGGCGATGACGATGTGGGCGTATTACCTCCACAAGAAGTACGCGAAGTACGAGCGGCTGCAGCGCGGCGTGGATCTGGTCAAACGACGCACGCCGGGCCTGTCGCTGCGCACACTCAACATGGATCGCCTCGAAGAGGAGGTGCGCACCGTCCGCGACATCTACAACGACGCGTGGTCCGACAACTGGGGGTTCGTGCCCATGACGGAGGGGGAGCTCCAGCAGCTCGCCGACGAGCTGAAGCAGATTGTCGACCCGGAGATCGTCTTCTTCGTCGAGCACGAGGGCACGCCGGTCGGCTTCTCCGTCGCGCTCCCGGACGTGAACCAGGCGCTGCGGCACGTCCCCGATGGGCGCCTCTTCCCGTACGGCGTGCCGTCCGGCCTCACAACGCTGTTCCTCCACATGCAGTACGGGGTTCACGAGTGCCGCATGCCGCTCATGGGCATTCGGAAGGACTATCAGGGAAAGGGACTGGATAGCATGCTCGTCCTCGCCACCATCGAGAATGGACCGGCGAACGGCTACGCGGCCTGCGAGATGAGCTGGGTCCTCGATACGAACGACCGACTCAAAAACCACGTCGAGTCCCTGGGGGCCGTCGTCGACAAGGAATACGCGATGTTCGAGACGCCCCTTTCCGAGAACGACTGAGGACGCGAACGGTCGACCGCACACTGACGCCTGCCCTTCGAAATCGAACGTTGCCCCTCCGACGATGGACCCCGAATTCGTGTACTTCGACCTCGACGACACACTGCTCGACCACCAGACCGCCGAGCGGAAGGCCCTGGCCGACGTGCGGACCCGCTATCTGACTGTCTTCGGCGCCCTCTCGGTCGACGAGCTGCAGGAGACCTACCACACCATCAACGCCCCGCTCTGGCGCCGGTACGCCGACGGGGAGATCGACAAGCGGACCGTGCAGCAGCGGCGCTTCGAGGGGCTGCTGGAGGCGGTGGATGCCCCCCACGCCGACGCGACCCTTATCGCCCGGCACTACATGCAGCGCTACGCCGAGCATTGGGCCTTTATTCCAGGGGCACGAGAGACGTTTGAGGCCATCGCCGATCGGCACCCGGTGGGCGTCATCACGAACGGCTTCGCCGAGGTGCAAGAGAAGAAGTTCGACCGGTTTCCCCTACTCCGCGAGCGGTCCGACGCCCTCGTGATTTGTGAGGACGTCGGCGTCCTCAAGCCCGATCCGGAGGTGTTCGACCACGCCACGGAGACGGCAGGGGTCGCCTACGAAGACGTGCTCTACGTGGGGGACTCGTACCGGTCCGACGTGGAGGGCGCGGAGCCGGTGGGGTGGCGGGTGGCGTGGTACGCCCGGAACGGCACCAACGGCCACTCGACGAACGAGCGGGGCTTCGCCTTCTCGGACTGGGCCGACCTGCGCGCCCGGGTGCTCTAGGCTACCCGAGAAGCTGCCGGAACGACTCCAGAAAGACCTGCACGGAGCGCGGCTCCAGGAGGATCGTGAGCACGACGCCCGCGAGTGCGCCCCCCACGTGGGCCTCGTGCGCAATCCAGTCGCCCACGCTGCCGCGCGCACCGCCGCGGCTGTCACCTCCCATGGCGTAGATCGACCCGAACACGTACCCGAACGCGAAGAGGACGGCCGGAATGGGCAGCGCGAAGAACAGGTAGAGGTTGCGAAGCGGAAAGAACACGCAGAACGCGAACACGACCCCGCTGATGGCGCCCGACGCCCCGACCGCCGAGTAGTTCGGATCGTCGCGGTGCGCGGCGAACGTAAGGGCGTGGGCCGCGAGCTCGGAGCCGAAGTAGAGCAGCAAGAACGCCCCGATCCCCAAGATCCCTTCCAGCAAGGGCCCGAAGAAGTAGAACGTGATCATGTTGAAGGCCAGGTGCGTGCCGCTGGCGTGCACGAAGCCGGCCGTGAGGAACCGGTAGCCCTCCCGATGGGTCCGGATGCGATGGGGCCGGAATGACAGCTCGCGGAGGAGCGACGGGTCGGTGAAGGCGTACAGACTCACGCCCAGGTTGGAGAGCAGCAGCGCGAGCGTGATGGGGGCCTGAAGCAGACGCTCCATTCGGGGGACGAGCGGGACGTGGGAGACGAGAAAAGCGGAGGAACTGGACGACGAAGGGGGAGGGCGGGGCGGAAATGCGTGCCGACAAACCGCAGGGCGTGTGGAGGGCGCTGGAGAAGACGCCCCTCCCGTCACGCCTTACGCCGCGACGGTAGAGACGTGGTTCAGGAGCGACTCGAAGATGAGCCGGCCGTCGTCCCCCCCGAGCAGCGACTCTACGCACCGCTCCGGATGGGGCATGAGGCCGCACACGTTGCCCGCCTCGTTGACGAGGCCGGCGATGCCGCGGACCGAGCCGTTCGGGTTGGCCTCGTCGGTGACCGCGCCGTCCGCCGTGGAGTAGCGGAGGAGCACCTGGTCGTTGGCCTCGATGCGGGCGAGCACGTCGTCGTCGGCGTAGTAGCGGCCCTCGCCGTGGGAGACCGGAATCGTGACGACCTGGCCCTCCGTCAGGGCGTTCGTGAAGGGCGTGCCGGCGTTTTCGACGCGGAGCGGCGTGTCCTTGCAGACGAAGCGGAGCGACTCGTTGCGCATGAGGGTGCCGGGGAGGAGCCCCGCTTCGCAGAGCACCTGAAAGCCGTTGCAGATGCCGAATACGAGCCCGCCGTCCTCGGCGAACCGCACCACGTCCTGCATGATGGGCGAGAAGCGCGCAACCGCGCCGGACCGCAGATAGTCGCCGTACGAGAACCCGCCCGGCACGACCACCACGTCCACGTCCCCGAGCGACGCCTCCTCGTGCCAGATGAAGCGCGCCTCCTGGTCGAAGACGTCGTGGGCGGCGTGGTAGGCGTCGTGGTCACAGTTCGACCCCGGAAAGACGACGACACCGAAGCGGGCAGACATGAGGAAGCAGGGCGGTGGGCAAACAAGAGGATGAGCAGGGGCCGCAGAGGGGGCCGCGTCCGGCTTTCAAAATCCGCAGCGGCACGCGGGTTGGGGCTACGCCTTCACGAAGTCGAGCCACGCGCTTCCCTCCACGTAGTCGTCGATCACAGACGGCGTTTGTGAGCGTCCGTACGAGGCGAGCAGGCGTTCGACCTTCTCCTGGAACGACTGCAGGCAGTTGGAGATCAGGTCGCTCCGGAAGCCCCGATCGCCGAGCTCGATGACCATCTCCATCGTGACGACGCGCCCCAGGACGCGCCCCAGGTCCACGAGCTTGCGCTGCGGAAGCGACTGGTCGACCTCAAAGTCGAGCGCCCCGGAGAAGTAATCGGTTGCGCGGGCCGTCAGGTCGTGGTCCTCCAGGAACGAGCGGAGGTTGCGCTCCTTCGCCTGGCGCATGGACTTGAGAATCGACTCCGTAATTTGCTGGTAGAGGACGTCGTTCGAGCCCTCGAAGATCTGGAACGGGCGGCTGTCGACCACCGAGCGGCCGGCCACGTGGTCGAGCCGGTAGCCCTTGCCCCCGGTCAGCTGCAGGAGCGACTGGGCGGCGTTCTGCATGAGGTCCGTCACCACCGTCTTGGTGGCGTTGGCCGAGAGGGCCTTGCCGGCAAGGTTGTTGTCGGTATGGGCGTGTTCACTGGTGTGGAGGCACATGGCCGAGCACGCCGTGTAGGCGGCCTGGATGTCCGCCACGCGGCGCTGCACCTGGTCGTACTCGAGGAGCGACTTGCCGCCCACGAAGCGTTCCTTGCAGTGCGCCAGCGCCTCGTCGAGAATGCGCTGGAGGAAGCCCATGCCCATCCCCGGAAACTCGATCCGGCTCCGGTGCAGGATGTCGAGCATCATCTTGATGCCCGTGCTCTTGGGCTGGAGACGATGCTTTGCGGGCACCTGAATGTCGACGTGGTTGCGCCCGTACGGAATCATGTAGAGGCCGAGGTTCTCGTAGAACTCCTCGACCTCGATCATCTGCTCGGGCTGGTTCATGTCGGCGACGAAGAAGTCGATGTCGCGCCCCAGGTCGCCGTCGGCGCCCTGGCGCCGGGCCGTGACGAGCCAGAAGTCGGCCCAGCCCGTGAGGCCGGCCCAGTGCTTCGTGCCCGTGAGGTGGTAGTCGCCGTCCCCTGTCTCCGTGTAGGACGTCTCCATGCTGAGGGCGTCGGTCCCGTAGTCCGGCTCCGTAATCATGAGCCCCCCCAGGTTCTTTTCCTCAATGAAGCGCTCAAAAACCGGGGGCTTGATGGACTCGGCGCCGTACTTCGTGAGGGGCTGAAGGAACAGGGCGCCGTTGATGCCCAGGGTGAGGGAGAGGGCGAGCGACTCGTAGGAGGCCGTGGCGAGGATGGACTGGCACTCGTGCACGTGGCCGCCCCGTCCCCCGTACTCCTCGGGGATGAAGACCGAGAGCGGAGTCATCGACTGAATTTCCCGCATCATGAACGGCGGGAGGCCGCGTTGGGTGCTGACCGCATCGAAGTCGCCGCGCATGCGGAAGACCTTATGGAGCTTCTTTTGGAAGGCGTCCCGGAACGTCTCGAATTCGACGGAGGTCCCGAGGTCCTCGGACAGGTAGGAGGCGATGCTCATTGTACTGGGGTCTCAAGGAGACAGTGGGCCCGAATTGAGGGCCGTGACAGAGTGTGGTTGTTGCGTTGTCGCCCTACCGCAACGAGCATACAATGCAAAAGATCGACCGCAGAGGAGCAATCTGCAAACGAAGCTGCAACAAATCGCCGGGGGAGGCCGAGGAAAAAGGCAAGTTCCGGGTTTGCGTCCCCGCTGCCACGAGGCACGACACCGAAAGGTCAAGACGGAGGATGGACAAAAACACGAAGAGGAGGAAGGCCGAGGCAATCTCGACCTCCCTCCTCTCAAGACGCACGATTGCGGGGGGCTGTGCCGGAACGATCCCCGACTAGAACGGAAGATCATCGTCCGGCTCGAACGTGTCCTCGTCCTCGCCCCCGGAGGACGCCTGCTGCCCAGGCTGCGGACCGGAAGAGCCGGCGGGCTGCTCCTGGCGGGTTTGGTCCAGGGATTCGTCCCCACGGGTCTGGTCGAAGCCGTCCATGTCCGCCCCGCCCTGGCGATTGCTGTCGAGGAACATCATCTCCTGGGCCTTCACCTCCGTCGAGTAGCGCGTGTTGTTGTCGCGGTCCTCCCAAGAGCGGGTTTGGAGCTTGCCCTCGAAGTAGACCTGGGAGCCCTTGTCAAGGTACTCGTTGCAGATCTCTCCGAGCCGCCCCCACGCCACGACGTCGTGCCACTCGGTGTTTTGCACCTCATTGCCGTCGCTATCGGTGTAGGTTTCGTTGGTCGCGAGCGACATGTTGCAGACAGCCGTCCCGCTGCCGGTGTACCGCAGTTCGGGATCGTCGCCGAGGTTGCCGATGAGAATGACCTTGTTGACTCCGCGTGCCATGATGACCACCTAGCCGTATTGTTCGAAGATCGATGAGTGCCCGCGCCCCCGTACGGTCCCGTGTCGGGATTCTCTATACGACGAGCCGCGAAAAGTGTCCCGGGACGGTGCTGCGGTACGGGCGAACGCCAAAAGAAGAGCACGAACCCTTGTTCGTTCCACAGACACACGGACAGCCTATACCATAACTTTTGTGCCAAACAAAAGAAATGCCTGGGCCGTCCCGGCGCTTGCAGGCGCTTCGGTGCCGCCCGCGGCCCCCTCACAACAAAAAAAGCCGGGCAGATGCGCTCACCCAAAGACGCACCTGCCCGGCAAGGATGGAGGCCTCCTAGGGACTGTAACGTCCCGCACAACGTGACCGCGCACGCGACCGACGCTGTGTCGTAGAAAGCCTGCAATGTGTGTGCCAGGCAGGAATCGGTCGGCGCTTCTGCGGATGAGCGCCGTCTACAGGGGGGACGGCGTGCGCTTCGCCACACAGCTGTCCGGCCGATTGGACAGCGCGGGCCCCCTAGCGGCCAGACGGGGGCGTGAGGGGGGCCTCCTCGGCGAGCTCCTCCAGGAACTCGAGCGTCAGTGCGTTAAACGTATCCGGGTGTTCAATCATCGGGGCGTGCCCGCACTTGTCGATGAACTCGAGGCGAGCGTCCGGCATCCGATCCCGAAACTCCTCCCCCACCTCGGGCGGCGTGACGATGTCGTCGCGGCCCCACACCAGGAGCGACGGCATGTCAAGCTGCGAAAGCTGCTCCGTCACGGTCTCCTCGTCGGCCGAGCGGGCAATTTTGAGCAGCCGAAAGGCCCGCGGCCGATCGTTCACGATCTCGAGCATCTCGTCGACCAGCTCCTCGGTGGCGTGAGCCGGGTCGTAAAAGGTCATCTCGGTGCGTTCCCGGATGAACTCGCGGTCCTGGCGCCGAAAGAACGACGAGCCCATTGTGGTCTCGTAAATGCCGGAGGACCCGGAGAGGACCATGGCGTGGACCTTCTCCACCTGGTCTAGGGCGTACAGGAGGGCGACGTGCCCCCCAAGGGAGTTGCCCACGAGGACGACGCGATCCAGGTCGAGCGTGTCCACGAAGTCCCGGACGTGCGTCGTGAGGCGCGGCACCCCCGTTTCCGACAGCGGGAAGTCGTAGACCGGAAGGATGGGGGCGAGCACCCGGTAGCCGTTGTCCGAGAGGGCCTCCACGGTGTCGACCCAGTTGCTTAGGTCGCCCAGCATGCCGTGCAGGAGGACGACCGGGGGAAGGGGGGAGTCGGTGGGGCCCTCCGCGTTGTAGCGGAAGGAGCCCGTTTCGTGGATGGGAAAGGGGGTTTCGTGCATACGTCGTAGGCTCGTCGTCAATGAGGGCGGGGCAGTTCGAGGCCGCGCCGAGCATCGCTCCCGGCGGAACGCCCGGAACGACCCTCAGGCCCCAACGAAGGGCGACGCGTACGACCTGCGGGGTACCGTCACAGAGACGGGCGGGGAGGCCCCGGCCCGGTCGGTGGGGAACAGCAAGATCGGCCGACGCGCGTAGGCAAAGGCCGTGTAGATTCCCAATTACGTGTTGCAAGAAACGCACGAGGTCGATAATATTCAAAGCCCTGAGCCCAAAAGGGTTCGTTTTTCGTCCTGCCCCCCGCCCGGGCACCACGAGGAACGCAACGAAGATTTGTGGAAGAGGCTCGTTCCGGCCGGGGGACGCGACCGCCGTGCACCCGCGCCGGGTCCCTCGCTGAGAGAAACTGGACCGTTGTTGTGCGGTAGAACACCATTCAGCTCCCCCACACGTTTTCTCGCCTAGCACGCCGATTGTTCATGAAGGAGACGTCACGGAAACGCATGACTCGAATTGGGGTGTGCAGTGCATTGGCGGGCGGGGCCGTCGGGTTTGCCCTGGGCATGCTGTTTGCCCCACAGCGGGGCCCCGACGCGCGCCGCCGCATCGCGTATCAGCTCGAACAACTGTCGGCCCAGACGGGGGTGCTGTTCCGTCGGCTCCTTCAATCCGGGGGGGAGAGCGAAGGGCGCCGCAACAGCGCCGCCGTCGTCGAGGACGCAGAAACCCGGGCCGACCACATCCGCGACGACATTGACGCGTTGATGGAAGAGCTCCGCCAGGCGTCGCAGGCCGACGACGCAGACTGACTCCCGTCTCGTGCCGGGGCCCCCTTCTCTTCGGCCCCGCTCTCCATTCTGTCGCCATCGATTGACCCACCCACCCCTACATGCCAGACCTGACCGTCCTGCTCTCCCCCGCCGACCAGAAGCAGCCCGGCGGAAATCCGTTCGCCCCGGACATGTTTGACTACCGCACATCGGGGACGTTCAACTATTTCGACGACCTGAACCCCGACCGGCGCGAACTCATCGACACCCTGCAGGCGGTGGTCGACGAGGAAGACGAAGAGGCGCTCGGCGAGGTGTTTGGGGTGGAGGGCTACGAGCTGGAGGAGGCCATCCGCGTCAACGACGAAATCTACGATGCCCCGCTCATGTCGGCCCTCGACCGGTTCAGTCCGGGCGTGATGTACGCCGCCATGGACTTCGCAAACCTCCCCACGGGGGCGCAGCGTCGCCTCCTCGAAAACGGAGTGATCCTGTCGGGGCTGTTCGGGCTTCTGCGCCCCGACGACCTGATCCCGAACTACCAGCTCGGCATGGAGGCGTCCCTGCCGGACGTGGGGCCGGTGGCCGACTACTGGCGGCCCATCATCAGCCCCATGCTCAACGAAAGCCTCGAGGACCGGTGGGTGTGGGACCTGCTGCCTGAGGTGCACCGGAACGCCTGGACCGACGAGCACACGTACACGGCCCGCGTTGAGGTGCAGTTCGAGCGCGTCGAGGACGGGGAGCGCGTGCCCATCACCGGAGAAGACCTGGAGGTGCAGCGCGGCCAGTTCGTGAACTTCATCGTGCAGGAGACGGCCGAGGAGATGGAGGACCTTCGGGAGTGGTCGGAAGAGGAGTCCGACGAACTTACGTTCGACGAAGACGCCTCCACCTACGACGAGGACACGAAAACGTGGGAAATCGTCATGGTACAAGACTAGCCCCAATTGCTCGGTGGGGCCGTCCCGGCCCCCGTTCTGACTCGCCCATTGCCTGCGCATGCCTGCCCCTCGCGCCCCGATGCCCATGAACCCCCCGGTCGTTATCGGCATTGCCGGTGGGTCCGGGTCGGGCAAGACGACGGTCCTGAACCACATCCTCGAGGAGTTTGGGTCCGACCCGATTGCGATCCTCGACCACGACGCGTACTACCACGACCTCTCGCACCTTTCCCGAGAGAAGCGGGCGCAGTTTAATTTCGACCACCCCGACGCGCTGGAGACGTCGCTCATGCGCGAGCACCTCGACCGCCTCATTGAGGGGGAGGCGATCGAGAAGCCGGTGTACGACTTCACCACGCACACCCGCCGCGAGGAGACCGAGACGGTAGAGCCCCGCCCCGTCATCATCATCGAGGGCATCCTCGTGCTGGCCGAGTCGGCCCTTGAGGAGCGGATGGACATCAAGATCTACGTCGACGCGGCCGACGACATCCGGCTCATGCGCCGCATCCGGCGGGACATGCAGGAGCGGGATCGGTCCATCGAGGGCATTCTGCGCCAGTACGAGCGAACCGTCCGCCCGATGCACCTCGAGTTCGTCGAGCCCTCGAAGCGGGAGGCCGACATCATCATTCCCCGGGGCGGGCACAACGAGGTGGCCATCCAGATGGTGATGTCGCGGATTCAGGAGCTGCTCCGCCTGGTGGAACAGGGAACGCTGCAGGCATAGCACCGGCACGCCGCCCCAGCGGGCGGGGGCTACGCGCGGTTTTTCTCCGCAAGCAGCCGCACGCCGCGCAGCACGAGGTGGGGAGCGTGCGTGGCCTCGATCTCGAGGTGGTCGATGAGTGGATTGCTCCAGCCGCCCGTGAGGACGAGCCGGGGCGCATCGGGGAGTTGGGCGGCGAGACGGGCAGCCATCCCCTGAACGCTGTCGATGAGGCCCCACAAGATCCCGCTCTGCAGGGCCGTCCGGGTGGAGGGGCCGACCGGCGTCTCCGGAAGGTGCAGGGGGACGTCGGGCAACTGGGCGGTGCCGGCCTGAAGGGCGTTCCGCATGAGGACGGCCCCCGGCCCGATCGCCCCGCCCCGGTAGGTGCCGTTCCGGTGCACCACCTCGTAGTTGACGGCCGTTCCGGCATCCACCACGATGACGCTCCGGGACGCGTCGCGCCCGTACCGGGTCCACCCGGCGGCCGCCGCGGCCAGCCGATCGGTGCCCAGCGTGTCGGGGGTGTCGTAGTCGAGCGTGAAGGGGAGGGCCATTTCGGGGGCAACGATCGTCAAGGGGGCGTCCACGACGCCCCGGAGCCCGCGGGCCACGGCATCGGTACGGGCGGGGACGACGGACACGAGCCCTGCGTGCTCGACCGTCGCGTCGGCAAGGGCCGAGTCGAGTTCCGCTCGCCAGTAGGAGGCGTCCGTCGCGTCGGCGTCCGGAGGGTCGACGGAGAAGACGCGGACGAGCTCGTCGCCCGAGAAAAGGCCCGCCTTCACGGCACTGTTTCCGACGTCGAGGGCGAGAAGCATGTGTGGAAAGGAGGGGGAATGAAAGACTCAGCGCCGGGTCGTGACCTCACCCGCGTGCACCGTTTTCTCCACCCCGTCCGCTGTGCGCAGCCGCAGGGCCCCGGTCTCCGTGATGCCCTGCACGGTGCCCGAGAGGGTCTCGTCGGTGCCGGGGAGGCGCAGGGACAAGGAGGACCCGAGGGCGGCAAGGCGCTCCCGGAACGCGCCGCGGACTGAGCCGGCCCCGTTGTGCTGTACGGCGTCGTACCGACGTTCGAGGGCCCGGAGCAGCCGGGCCAGGAGGGGAGGGCGCGGCACGGGGCGGCCGCTGGCGAGGCGGAGCGACGTGGCCGTGTCGGCGAGGGCGTCGGGAAAGTCGGTTTGGTTGACGTTGAGGCCGACCCCCAGCACGACCACGGCGTCGGTATTGGGCGGGGCGAGAGACGACTCCAGCAGGATGCCACAGGTCTTGCGGCCCTCCAGAAGAACGTCGTTGGGCCACTTGAGGGCGGCCGAGTGGGGCGAGACGAAGTCCTCAATCGCCTCGGCAACGGCCACGCCCGCGGCCACGGTGAGAAGCCCAAACCGGTCCGGCGGCAGCGTGGGACGGAGCACCACGGAGAAGAGAAGATTGCGGCCCTTGTCGGCGGTCCAGTCGCGCCCGTGGCGCCCCCGTCCGGTGGTCTGGTATTCGGTAAGCACCGTGGCGCCCTCCGGCGCGCCCGCTGCGGCCCACTGCGCCGCCCGTTCGTTCGTCGAGCCGACCGTTTCGAATCCGCGCATCGACCGGCCGAAGCGGTCGGTGGAGAGCCGATCCCGCGTGTCCGCGGCGAGGGGAAGGGGCATGAGACGAAAGCGTCGGTGCGGGGAAATCGAGACGGGGCGTGAACACTGCCCTGCGGCCCTCTGCTAACGGACGGCGTACCCGCGGTACGCCGACACCGTCCGGAACTGGCGCGGGGCGCGAAGGGGCACGTCCACGACGGCCCGGACGCGGGTCAGGTGGGGCACCCAGGTCTCGTCGGGGGCGCGGCGGAGGCGGAGCGTGATCTGGCTCCGCTCGCGGAACAGCAGAATCCGGCTGGCCCGGGTCGTGGTGAGGCCCACCAGTTCGTGCGACGCGCGATCGACCGTGAGGCGGGCGTACCGGATGCTCCGGTCGGCGCCCCGTTCGCCCGAGCGCACTTTCGCCTCCACCACGTGGGTCGGCGTGCCGTCCAGAAGCGAGTCGCGGCGGAGGGCGTAGCGATAGGCCTCCTGCGTGCGGGGGGCGAGGTATGCCGGCTGGTCGGCGAGGGCCTGCCCCGCCAGGTTGCCGGGACGGGCGCGAGGGGACTGCGAAGGGGTGAGGCGTGCCAAAAATCCGCCGGCCTGGAAGCGGCCGGCCGAGTCGGCCTGTTGGATCGTGCCGGGGCCGGTGCCGGGCGGGTACCGGAGCGTGCGCGTCCGGTAGGCGGTGGTGGCCCCGGTCGTGTCCAGCTGCTCGGTCCGCACGTCCCGGGTGACGGCGTACGCATCGAGACGGGCAAAGGCCGAGTCGAACGCCGTCCGGTCCAGTCGCGCAAGAACGGCGAGGGCCGAGTCCCGAGGCGTGTCTGTGGCCTCAATCGTGTCGAGGGCGCCGAACGCGGCGTACGTCCCGCCGTGCTCGGGGGGGGACGTACAGCCCAGGCCCCCGAGTGCCAGGAGCCACCCGCCCACAATGATATGTAAAAAACGGGCGCGTTTGGAGGGGGCGGGCTGCATCACTCATCGTCGGTTTATATGTTGGGACGCATTCCGGTACCGCTAGCCTAGAACCGGACAAAAGTTTCGGCCCGTGCAATGGGCTTCGTAAAGTCTTCGGGGCGTTCGGCCTCCGGCGCCCGCAATCAACCGTGCACAGATGGACGCCCCCACGCACGACTCGCCGTACGACCTGCTCCTCGACACGGCCGTGCAGGCGGCCCGCCGGGCCGCCGCCGTCATTCGGGAGCAGGCCGGCAGGCCCGGCGGCGTGCGCGACAAAAGCCGCAACGACTTCGTGACCGATGCCGACGAGCGGGCCCAGGCGGTCATCGTCGAGTCTCTCCGGGAGACCTTTCCCCGAGACGCCATCCTCGCCGAGGAAGGGGCGGCGGGCGACGGGGATGCGCCGGTCGTGTCGGGGCGGCGCTGGATCGTGGACCCGATCGACGGCACGACAAACTTCATGCATCAGGTGCCGCCCTACGCCGTCAGCATCGCGCTGCAGGAGGAGGACGAGATTGTGGTCGGCGTGGTGCTCGACGTGCCGCGCGACGAACTCTTTACGGCGGTGGCGGGGCACGGGCTTCAGGTGAACGGGGAGGAAGAAGGGGTGAGCGCGACGGACGCGTTTGGGGAGGCGTTCCTGGCGACGGGGTTTCCCTACCGCCGGTTCGAGCACACGGACCGGTACCTGGACGTGCTGGCCGACATCCTCCGCGACGCTCAAGGGGTGCGCCGGCACGGGTCCGCGGCGGTTGACCTGGCCTGGACGGCCTGCGGCCGGTTCGATGGCTTCTTTGAGACCGGGCTCAATCCCTGGGACATCGCGGCGGGCGTCCTGCTCGTGCGTGAGGGCGGCGGACGGGTCACAAACTATCACGACGACGCCGGGCTCACGCCCGTATTCGACCAACAGATGTGCGCCACCAACGGGCCGGTGCACGCCGCCCTGCTGGGCCACCTGGCCCCGATGGACGACGTGCGACTGTAGCCGGCCGTGCGGGGCCTCTCCTTGCTCATTTTCTTCCAACTACGACTTCGACTGTCATGGACGGTTACGACCTGCTCGACGGAAAGACGGGCGTCATCTTTGGGGCCCTCAATGAGGACAGCATCGCCTGGTCGGTTGCTCAGGCCTGTCACCGCGAGGGGGCGGACTTTGTCCTCTCCAACGCCCCGGTGGCCCGCCGCCTCGGCTCCCTCGACGCGCTGGCGGAGGAGACGGACAGCCCCATCATCTGGGCCGACGCCACCGACGACGAGGAGCTCGCCGCGCTCTTCGAAGAGGTCAAGGACGAGTACGGCTCGATCGACTTCATCGTCCACTCCATCGGGATGGGCGTCAACGTGCGCAAGGACGTGCCCTACGAGGACCTCAACTACAACTGGTACGAGCAGACGCTCGACGTGTCGGCCGTGAGCCTGCACCGCATCGTGAACCACGCCCTCGACACCGAGGCGATCGACGACGGCGGGTCGATCCTGGCGATGAGCTACATCGGCGCCGAGCGCATCTTCTCGAAGTACTCGGAGATGGGCGACGCCAAGGCGCTGCTGGAAAGCATCGTGCGCTCCTTCGGCTACCGGCTGGGCGAGCGCAACATCCGCATCAACGCCATCTCCCAGAGCCCCACGAAGACGACCGCCGGCTCCGGGATCGACGGCTTCGACGCGATGTACGAGTTTGCCGAGCGCGTCGCCCCCCTCGGCAACGCCGACGCCGACAGCTGCGCCGACTACGCCGTGACGCTCCTCAGCGACCTCACGCGCATGGTGACCATGCAGACGCTCTACCACGACGGCGGCTTCTCCACCATGGGCATCTCCGACGAAATCGTGGAGGCGATGGAGGATGCCTTTGCGGAGGACGAGGAGGACGAGTAGTGTTTCAGGTTGGAACGTTGCACGTCGAACGTCCCATCGTCCAACGCACACCGCACCAACGCTGTGATTGAGCTGTTCATCACCGACATCGACGGGTGCCTGGCGTCGCCCTACGAGGCGTACGACCTAACGGGGCTCGACACGCTCCGGCAGCTCCCGCACGAGGCGGACACGGCCCCGGCCCTCACCCTCTGTTCGGGCCGCTCCTACCCGTACGTGGAGGCCATGACGCAGGCGCTTGCCCTCACCACCCCGGTGCTGTTCGAGGCCGGCGGGGGGCAGTTCGACCCGGTGGCGGCCCAAACCGCCTGGAGCCCGCACCTGACCGACGAGGTGGAGGCGAAGCTCCGCACCGTGGAACGCTGGTTCGCGACGGAGTGCGTGCCGGGCACTCAGATCTCGATCGACCACGCCAAGCGCACGCAGACCGGGGTCGTCTCGCCGAAGGGGAACGAAATTCGGGCCCTGCGGCCCCGCACCGAGCAGTTCGTGGCCGAGGAGACGCCCGGCCTCCACGTCTTTGCGACCGACATTTCGGTGGACGTCGTGCCGCCCGGCATCACGAAGCGGGACGGGGTCGAGTGGCTGGCCGACCGCCTCGGGCTGGCGCTCGACGAGACGGCGTACATCGGCGACGCCGAGACCGACCTGGAGGCCCTCAACGCCGTCGGAACGTCGTTCGCCCCGGCCAACGCCGACGCGACGGTGCGGGCCCAGGTGGACCATGTGACGGAGGGGACGGTTCTTGACGGCGTCTTGGAGGCCTTCCGATATTGTCGGGCCCAGAACGACTCCTAATTCGAGCCCCTACGCACCGCCCCGAGCGTCCGCGTCTCACCCTCGTCAGCCGACGTGTCATGCGCACGACAGGATGGTTGCTTCTTCTCATCGGGGGACTGGCGGGCGGCCTGTCGTCGGCCGCCGGCCAGCCGAGCGCCCCGCCCGACACCACCCGAGGGGACGCCGTGGCCCCATCGCCGGCCCCCGCTTCGGGCGACCTCGCAGGGCAGGGCGGCGCCCTGGAAGCGACGCCGCTGTTTTACGTGGCCGAAGACGCGGCGACCCTGCACAACCGCTCCGGCCTGAACGCCCCGGTGACCCGGTTGGCGATGCGCACGCCCGTCCGGCGCCTGTCGTGCGAGGCAGACTGGTGCCGGGTGCGGACCGACGGGGGCACGACCGGGTACGTCGCCGCCGACGCCCTGTCCAACGTGTGGATCCGCGTCTCGAAGCGGAAGCGGCGCGTCTACGTGTACCGCGGGGCGGAGCTCGCCCACGCCTTCGAGGCGGACATGGCCTACAACGCCTTCGCCGACAAGAAGCGAAACGGCGGCAAAACCCGCCCCGACCACTGGCGCACGCCCGAGGGGACGTTCTACGTGGTCCACAAAAACCCGCAGAGCGAGTTCTACAAGGCGCTCGTGCTCAACTACCCGAAGGTGGAGGACGCACGCCGGGGGCTGGACGCGGGGCTGATCTCCCGCGCCCAGTACGAGGCCATCCGGCAGGCCCAGCAGGAACACCGGATGCCGCCCATGGGCACGGACCTGGGCGGGTGGATTGAGATTCACGGCGACGGCACGGGGGACGCGACCGCCTGGACGCAGGGCTGCGTGGCCATTCGAAACGGAGCCATGGACGTGATCTGGGAGCAGGTGCGCGTCGGGACGCCGGTGCTCATCGAATGACCGGACCCGGCCGACGCCGCCCCGAGCACGGCCCCACGCTGGGAACGCCTCCGGACCGGGCTCCTAACATCGTAGCACAATTTCACCCATCTCACTGATTACAGGATTGTATCATGTTTTCGACCCGCAACATTGCCACAGCGCTCGTCGGCGTTCTCTTCTTCTTTGTCGTCGGGTGCGGCGGCGGCAACAGCCCCACGGCGCCGCCGGACGGCTGGCAGACGTCGGACATGCACTGGTGGGCGGAGGGGGTAGACACCTCGGCGGTGTTCATCACGCTCGACAGCCTCTCCAGCATGGGCGTTGAGAACGCAGAGGTGCAGCTGTCGGCGAGTGGCGACGTCAACCAGGAGCAGTTCCAGGCGGCGATCAAGCGCAGCCTCCTGCCGCTCTACCGCAACAATCCGATGGTCGTCGACTCGCTCTTTGAGGAGTACGCCGCCCCGCAACTGGAGGAGGTGGACCTGGGCGGAAACGTTCTGCAGAGCAACGGGGAGCTGAAGTCGGACCTGCTGAACAAGAACCAGAAGGTGGCCTACGAAGCGATCACCGAGTACTTCCGCGAGCCCCAGCGCGATCAGTCGCCCGACAACATCACTTGGCCCGACAGCCTGCGGTCGGAGGAGTACTCCGGCGTCGTGCAGCTGCAGGTGCACCTTGACGTGGAGGGCGAGGGGGAGAACGCGACCTCTCGGGCCGACGCCGTGGAGGTGCTCTCGGGGCCGCACCCGACGCTGAATCGCATTGCCCTGAAGGCCGCGACCCAGGCCACGTGGAAGCCCGCCTACGTTCTGGAAGACGGCAGCTGGACCCCAACTGAGAGCTGGGTCCAGTTCAACATTCCGTTCCAGATGCGGTAGGATCGCCTTCCAAGCCGCAGCCGGTCCGTCCAGGCCGGCCCGCCCAGCGCGCCCTGCACTCGGCCCCTCTGCCCCGCGCGGAGGGGCCGAGCGTATGTGGGGGCGATCGATGCGAAGAAAGCCCCCCGTCCGCTAGGTCACGGCTAGGCCACGAGGACGCCGGCGACCGTGGCGGTGAGCCACGAGGCGAGCGCGCCCCCGAGCACGGCCCGCAGGCCGAGCGCCGCGATCTCGCTCTTGCGCGACGGCGCGATGCCCCCGAGGCCCCCAATCTGGATCGCGATGGACGAGAAGTTGGCGAACCCGCACAGGGCGTACGTGCCGATAATCATGGACCGCTCGCTGAGGGCCCCCTGGAGGTCGCGCAGCGAGGCGTAGGCCACGAACTCGTTCACGGCCACCTTCTCGCCGAGCAGCGTGCCGAACTGCAGGATGTCGGCCGCCCCCACGCCCATCGCCCACGCCAGCGGGGCGAAGAGGAACCCGAACACCGCCTCCAGCGAGAGCGCGTCGAAGCGGCCGCCGGACGCCTGCGCCACGAGCTCGTTCACGTTGTAGAGCTCAACGCCGTACACCACCGGCGCGCCCACCCACTCGAACCCGGCGTTGATGGTGCCGATGAGGGCCAGAAAGGCGAGCAGCATGGCGCCCACGTTGAGGGCGAGGCGCAGGCCGTCGGAGGCGCCGTTGGCGGCGGCCTCGATGACGTTGTCGGCCTCCTCCGTGTCCTGAATTTCGGCCCCGCCCTGGGTCTCGGGGGTCTCGGTCTCCGGCACCAGAATCTTCGCCATCACGATCGCCGCGGGCGCGCTCATCACCGACGCCGACAGGAGGTGCTTCGCGAACAGCTGCCGCGACTCGGGGGAGTCCCCGCCCAGAAACCCGATGTAGGCGGCCAGCACCCCGCCCGCGATGGTCGCCATCCCGCCCGTCATGAGCGTCATGATCTCGCTGCGCGTCATGTCCTCCACGTAGGGCTTCACGGCCAGGGGCGCCTCCGTCTGCCCGATGAACACGTTCGCCGCGGCGGCCAGCGACTCCGCCCCGGAGATGCGCAGGGTCTTCTGCATGACCCACCCCATGCCGTTCACGAGCGGCTGCACGATGCGCAGGTGATAGAGCACGCCCATCAGGGAGGCAAAAAAGATGATCGTCGGCAGCACCTGAAAGGCAAAGTTGTTGCCCTCGTCCGGGTTGCCCAGGTCGCCGAAGATGAACTCCGACCCCTCGTACGTGAACGACAGCAGCGTGTCGAAGAAGGTCGCGAGGGTGTCGAACAGCATCTCCCCCGGGCCGGTCTTCAGCACCAGGAACGCGAAAACGAGCTGCAGCCCAATCCCCGCGCCCACGAGCCGCCAGTTGATGGCCTTGCGGTTGGTGGAGAACAGCACGGCGATGCCGACGAAGACGACAAGGCCGATGAGGCCACGAAGCAGGGCGACGGGAAACGACATGAAGGCGCGTGTGCGTGTGAGGCGAAATCAGTACGGCGGAGCCCTCCCTCCGAGCCGAGCGTAAGATAACCACCATGGACGCGAACACAAGTCGCCCCGGCCCGAGCGTTCGTCGCCCCCGCAAAACAGCAAGGGCACCCGGCGGACGGCCGAGTGCCCCTGTGGATGCGTCCCGGAATGGAACGTCGTTCGTCTAGCGACCCGAGTCCGAAGTGGACTCCGTGGACGACCCCGTGGACGACGATTCCGTGGCGTCCGACGGCGTCCAAATGTTGTTGCCCCGGTTCATGTCCGGCAGGATCTGGTTCGGGTCGAGGGCGATGCGCTGCAGAGGCCCGTCCGTCACGCGCAGGGTGTTGGTGTCCCGCGTGTAGAAGGCCTCGGCGGGGATGCGGCGCTGCTCCGTGGAGCCGTCCTCGTAGGTGAGCTGCACCGTTACCGGCAGCATCAGCTGCTCATTCTGCGAGACCGTCACCATCGTCGTGTCGCCGCGGGCCACCGAGTCGACGGCCTGGTCCAGCGCGTCGGTCTCGTAGAACCAGCTCCGCCAGAACCAGTCCAGGTCCTCGCCGCTCACGTCCTCCATGGTGCGGAAGAAGTCGGCGGGCTTCGGGTGCTTGTAGGCCCAGCGGTCGAAGTACTCCTTAAAGGCGGAGTCGAAGCGCTCGGGCCCCAGCACGTGTTCGCGCAGCACCATGAGGCCGTAGCCCGGCTTCAGGTAGGCAAGAAACCCCAGGGCGTCGTCCCGAATGCGGTCGGCGTACGTCATGATCGGCTGGTCCCCGAAGGGGGAGCCCATCTGCTTCGTCACGTACTTCGAGAGGCCGCCCATTACCTTCGCCGGCGGCACCCGGCCCTGGCCGTAGAAATCGAGCGCCGAGTACTGGTTCATGAAGGTATTGAGGCCCTCGTCCATCCAGGCCCAGCGGCGCTCGTCGGACCCGACGACCATCGGAAACCAGGTGTGCCCGAACTCGTGGTCGGTGACCTGGAAGAGGGAGCGCCCGCGCGAGTTGACGTCGCAGAACACGATCTGCGGGTACTCCATGCCCTGCACCCGCCCGGCCACGTTGATCGCGTTGGGGTAGGGGTAGGGCGCCACGAAGTCGGAGTAGAACTCGACGGAGTGCTGGGTGTACGCGGTCGACCGCTCCCAGCCGGGGTTCTGGTCGGTGCCGAGCCCCTCTCTCGGGTACAGCGACTGGGCAAGCACCGTGCGGTCCCCGGCGTTGGCCCGGGCCGCGTCCCAGATAAAGGCGCTGGAGGCCGCCCACGCAAAGTCGCGCACCCGGTCGGCCTCGTACCGCCAGGTCAGGCGGCCCGTCCCGTCGGGGCGGGTGTCGGGGGCGCCCACCTCCGTGCTGTCGATGATCATGACCGGCTCGCGGCTCTGGCGCGCCTCGGCCAGCCGCTCGCGCTGCGTCTCCGTGAGCACGTCGTCGGGGTTTTGGAGGCGCCCGGTGCCGCCCACGATCATGTTGCGCGGCACGGTGATGTTGACGTTGAAGGTGCCGTACTCCAGGTAGTACTCGCCCTGGCCCAGGTAGGGGAGCGGGTTCCAGCCGTGGACGTCGTCGTAGACGTACATCCGCGGGTACCACTGGGCGAACTGGTAGACGGTGCCGTCCTCCATCTCCATCCAGCCGTGGCGGTCGGCGCCGTCCTTCGGGAGCGTGTACGCGAAGTCGAACGAGAGCTGAAGGCTGTCGCCGGACGCGAGCGGCTCATCGAGCGACACGCGCATCCGGGTGCCGTCGACGAGCGTGTCCGGCGTCGTGGTCTCGCCCCCGCGCCGGAGCCGGAGGTTCGAAAGGTCGTACCCGGCCTCCTCGAAGAAGCCCCCGAAACGGGCATCGGCGGGCACGGCGGCGTTGCCGCGGCTGCCCGTCTTGAAGTAGTTCTGCTCCAGCTGCACCCAGAGCCGCTCCAGGGCCTCCGGGGCGTTGTTGGTGTAGGTGATGGTCTCGGTGCCGGTGACGCGCTTGCGCGCCGTGTCGAGCGCCACGTCGATCTGGTAGTCGGCCGCGTTCTGCCAGTACGCGCGGCCGGGACTGCCGTCGGCGTCGCGGTAGCGGTTCGGGTCGGGGAGGTCGACCGGCTCGAACGCCTCGAGGTTGTGCTCGGGCACCTGGTCGGGGGACTGCTGGGCGAAGGCCCCGCCCCACAGCATGGGGACGAGCGCCGCGACCAGGACGCTGGTAAGCAGGCGAGGACGGAGACGCATGGCGGGAGGGAGGGGGATTGATGAGAAAAAGCGCCGACACCCTGTAACGTAATCCTTCTGTGGGCGAATTAGAAGGACGAAAACGTTAAAGCATGGTTAGGGCCGGGCGCACCGTCCGGCCTGAGCCCCGGGGCCGGCGCCCGAACGCCACCGTGCCCCGGGCGTACAGAAGCATGTCGATAGGCCTGCCTTACACTGATCCCTGCCCTGCCGCATGCGCCGCATCCCGATCCGCCGTTCCACGACCCATACCCAGGTTGACCCCGACCCGGAGGCCGAGCAGCGCATTCTCGACGGCCTCAACGACAAGCAGCGCGAGGCCGTGACGACCACCGAGGGGCCGGTCATGATTATCGCCGGGCCGGGGTCCGGCAAGACGCGCGCGCTGACCCACCGCATCGCCTATCTGCTGGCCGCCGGCAAAGCCCAGCCGCGCGACATCCTGGCCCTCACCTTTACCAACAAGGCGGCCAACGAGATGCAGGAGCGTGTGGAGGCCCTCGTGGGCGACGACGCCCGGGGGATGTGGGTGGGCACCTTCCACTCCTCGTTCGCCCGGCTGCTGCGGATGGAGGGGGACAAGATCGGCTACTCGGAGGACTTTTCGATCTACGACACCGCCGACTCGAAGCGCCTCATCCGACAGCAGATGAAGGGGCGCAACCTCGACACCGACGTGGTGAAGCCGCGGTCGGTGCAGCGCATGATCTCCAGCGCCAAGAACGAAATGATCGACCCGCAGGAGTACGCGGAGCTGGCGCGCGGGGACCAGCAGGAAATCGTCGCGGAGGTCTATCCCGCCTACGAGCGCGCCCTCAAGCAGGCCAACGCGCTCGACT
>ERZ1034573.26-NODE-26-length-41808-cov-14.264029_pt1 | contig 41808 bp, 61 predicted proteins | sample MGYA00520641_ERZ1034573 | MGnify/ENA primary metagenome ERZ1034573 (study PRJEB33760, sample SAMEA4777724) | hypersaline lake metagenome | biome: hypersaline environment; feature: brines | place: Spain | collected 2014-08 | depth 0 m ...
GACAGTGTAGAAAATAGGAGATCTACCAAGATCTAACATGCCAAAACAGCCACAGATATCTCAGTCGATAAAACCTTCCTGGGAAAAATCAATTCTGAAGTGAAAATCATCCATGGAACAGAAGATCAAGTAGTAGATATAGAAAATTCAAGAAAAATATGTAAGGCCTTACCAGAATGTGAGTTTGAGAAGGTGGAAAATGCAGGTCATTCCTTTGAGAAATTTGAATCTGTCTTAGTAGAAGAGAGCCTAATATTCTATTAGAGATTATTTAGAAAAATTTATCTTTAACAGATTTCAGTACTCCATCGCTTTTCTTAGCATCATAAGTCTCAATTTTGTAGCCATCAATGTCAGATAGAAATTCTGCCATCGGGCCAACGTGTCTTCTACCAACAATAACAGCAGCATTTTGATAATGATGAGAATCTATTTCGTCTTCAATCTGTGCTGCCATAGTGTATTCTCTTTTATCTTTAAATTCGCTAAGTAATTCGCTCACTCCCTCTACAACTCTATTCTTTTCAACGCGGTCGAGCGTAGATACTTGATTAAGTTTTTCATTTCTCACTAATGAAAATATTCTTTTCACCTTCTTTGGATCATTTGGCAATTTATCTATATCCTTAGCTCCATGTACAAACATTTCATCTCTGTTAATATCTATTTTTTCGAAGTTAAGCGGATTATTAGCATTTTCATAAAATAGTCTGAGTATAAGAGTATTTCTATCTTCAGATTTCCTAACTGTGTAATTCTGAAATAATGCATAGGAAGCCATATCTTTGTTTTGGCCTAGATGGTGCTCTTCAGGACTTTTAATTTTATTTATCACTTCGGACTTCAAGCCCGAATCTGTATTAAAGAACCCCTTGAAGAAATTTTCAAGCACCTCAGAGTCTAGTTCAAATAATGGAGTATCTAAAGACCCTTTATACTCTTGAAATTCATCAGGATTCATGTTAAATGCAGAAATTATTTGCATAAAACTGTAGTACTTAGAAAGAGATTTTTTGAAATACTCAAATTCAGGTCCTTGTAAATCAGATTCATAGAATATGACATCAGGATTCTGTTTCTTCGCTCTCTTGTGAATGGTCTTCGCAGATTCTTCACTGGAATGTATATCCCCATACAATCTTACAAACGGCATAAATACAATTACTCGGCGCGATATAAAATAGTAATAGAGATTTTAATTCACAGTACACTATAGCGGATCTAAATCCTTCACCGCATCATCTATGGTAATTCCTTCTTCATTTAATTCTGAGGCCTCTTCCATAATTTCCATTTCCTCTTCTGCCTCCTGTTCTTCAAAATCAGGGTAAGGCGTCTCTATGTTGTAGCGGTTTTTGATGTCAGCCATTAGATAATCGAAGTCTTCAATCACCTGGAACGCCCTATCTATCTCTAAATCAGTTTCAGAAGGATTGATCGCCGATCTCGCTGAATCTTTGCCTGAGGCTTTAACCGGGTTCTTGCCCACAGCTACTTCCTCTAAATTTCTATATCCCGAACTTTCCAGGCCTTCTTTTATTTCTTCACCAAAGTTCCGATCTTCTAGAGAATCAACAGCCTTAGTTACTTCATCGACGAGACTCTCATATTTTCCAAGTGCCTTTCCTGCAGTGGTTAAAAGATCCTCTTCTTCTATAGAGCCATTATGGTATCTTGCTAGATCTCTGCCTGATTCCTCTACCAGGTAAACTAGCTCATCTGTCAGATCTTCAATATGTTCTTGATCCATGTCTATCACAACAGATTCACCTTTGCTCCAACTTTGATCCAGTTTGGATCTTCCTGGTTTAATCGGTTTATAGCGTCCTGTACATCTTCCTCTTCAACCTCAAAAGTCGGATAGGTGGTCCTTGTCTTACTCGAAGTCCCTCCAGAGCCACGTTTGCCTCCGTTGTAAACTGTTTCATTTACGACATCTTTGACTTTTGCCCCTACTATGTACTCGTCTCCAATCCTTGGATGATCATCTAACGGTAAAGTCGCAGCGAGCACTCCATCAGCTTGTGAGGCCTTTTGTCTTAATCCTTCATCAAGATTTTCGGGATGGCTGATAGATCGGTACCTGTTATCGGAGAAAAGATCTATGTCTTCATAGAAAGTATCCTCATCTACATCATTCTGGTAAAATACCAGTTCATCAAGTTGCGTTTCTGTGGCTGTAGCCCCACTGTTGCCATCCAGATAGTCAGATATTATATCTGCGTGATCAAAGACTAACTCTTCACTCATATCTTCCAGATCAGAGAGAGGGACCATTGATACATCGGTTGCTTCTTCCGGACTTCCTGGCTCTCCGTAGGCCTGGCCTGTGTAGACAACTGAGACTTTCTGTCCTCTGGGGTCGCGTCCGGGCTCATCGTAGACCCCCAGCTGTTGATCCGGAACGAAATTCAGGCCTGTTTCTTCTCTCATTTCCCTGATTGCTGTAGTCTCTAAAGTTTCTCCGGGTTCCTGATGGCCTCCAGGGAGCGCCAGGCCTTCCGGCTCTTTGTTTCTTTCAACTAATACCAGGTTGTCGTTGTATGTTGCTATCGCATCCGCAGTTAGTTCTCCTCCAGTCACCTGGACATCACCGTTTTGACATCGTAACCTTGGTTTTCCAACCTTTCACGCCCGTCTAGGGAATCTATCTCCATCAAGGCAGCACAGTAAGCTACCTCTCCTTCACTTCTCTCGACTAGATTCGTTCCTGCCTCTATTGTTCCTCCTGTCGCAAGCACATCATCAACTAGAGCAATCCTTTCGCCGTCATCAATTAGGCCTTCCTGGATTTCTATAGTATCTTGATCGTACTCCAGGCCATAGCTTTCAGATCTGGTATCGCCCGGAAGCTTTCCTTCTTTTCTCATCATGTAAAATGATGAATCTAGCTCATCTGCCACGCCAGGCCCAATCAGGAAACCTCTTGCTCCAAACCCTGCTACGGAGTCAAGAGTCAAAACCTCATCCTGGAGAAGGCCTGCTATCTCTCTGTAGCTCTCTTGTCTGGCTTGAGGATCCTCTAGCATAGGTCCAATATCTTGGAATTTTACCCCTTCTTCGGGAAAGTCTTCTACCGTCCGTACATAATTTTCTAGATTAGTCATCCAACCACCTTCACGTGTTAACCACGTTAAGGTGTTACCTGTGATACTTTTAAATACTTAACGTCATATATACGTTAACTATGTATGAAGAAGCCAAGATAGCAGTAGACCCAGTGATATTCAGCATAAAAGATGGAGAGCTGAAAGTTCTACTTCACCAAAGAGAGAAAGACCCATTCGATAAGAGATATGAACTTCCCGGAGGCCTTCTGAGACCGGAGGAAAAACCAGAAAAGCGACTGAATCAGAAGCTCAAAAACATGGTCGGAAAGCAGGAAATTTACTTCACCCAGTTCAACGTGTTTACTGACCCTGATAGAGACCCCAGAGATAGAACTATTTCAATAGGATATATAGCGCTTGTAAATAAGGAGGAAATAGAAAATGAGGAAAACTGGTTTGATGCCAGAGATCTTCCAGAAATGGCCTTTGACCACAGAGAAATTATCTCAGAAGCACAAAAATATCTTAAAGAAAATCTAAACACAGTCATAGTCAAACAGTTCATGCCCAAATTATTCCCTCTCAATGACTTACAGGAGGCCTATGAAGTTATAGAGCAGAAAAGCTACGACAACAGAAACTTCAGAAGAAAAATGACTGAGAAAAACCTAGTAGACAAAACCGATAAGAAAGAAAGAAATGTATCACATAGGCCTGCCGCGCTGTACAAATTCAATGAATAACAACTCCAACGACCGCCCAGAAAGTTAATAGCTAAATTCGATCTATTAAAATGACCAACATCAAATACAAAAAATTACACAGAGTTACTTTCGTAGTTTAGAATATTCTTTTTCCCTGCTAGAAGTCCTAGAACCAGGCCTGTAAAATGTCCTATCAGCGCTGACCCCCGACTGGCTGTGGAAACAGTTATCCATCCAGCAGTACCGATGTAAAGAAGATATCTTAGCTTTGCAGGAACAGGGATATAGTTCGAGGTGAAGTTCGAGATTCTGTTGGATGTGATGAGGTATCCTAGTAATGCAAAGATCGCGCCACTTGCTCCGAGAACTCCCAGTGACTGAGAAATCAGGCCTAGATCATAGAGATAGTAAGAGGTAAGGACCTGGGAAATTCCAGCCATTGAACCTGTAAAAATAAAGAAAATGTAGAATCTCGGTCTTGAGGCCTTCCAGGCAACAGGAATACCAAACAGAAACAAGCCGGTAAGATTGGATGTGAGATGGTTCAACCCTGAATGTGCAAATACCGAAGTAATTACTGTCCATGGATGCTCGAATAGAGGCGCCTGAAGCACAAAATACTTCTCCATCAGGCCTAAACCTGCCGAATAACTTTGAGCAATGAATGCCAAAATAATTATCAGTGATAGCTGTGTCACAGGGTTTTCGAAGGGTTTCAGCAGAATATTCTTCATATTTCTCCACTACTCAAACCTGAATGTCTCCATTAACTTCCCTATCACTATCATTGGAACTAACAGGCCTAGAATAGTCAGAGTATCAGTATTGAGAGAAGTCAGCGCCAGTAACGGAATAACCAATGCATTCACTAATACAAGGAATTTCAGGAATGTCCATCCTTCAATCATCCTCTCATTAGGATTCAGGCCTGCTTCATACATAGTTACAGAACCAACATAGTAAGCTGTTGTCAACGCAATCACTGTCCCAAGCAATATATTCCCGCCGTACAGAACAGCGGAAGCAGCCAGGAAAGGCAGTATAACAATTAAAGCTATCACCTTGAAGGCCTGGAACTTCGATTCAAGTAGCTCGGATTCATCTACTGGAAGATGAAGATAGTCTGAGGCCTCATCGTAGGTATTCAACCAGTTATAGATTGTTACCGACATCATTCCCAAAATCACTGAGAATGAGAGCAATGGCTTAGAAAGTAGATACGATGCAATCGGCACATAGTTCACGATATACCAGTAAAGCCCAAGAAGAACAAACATTGACATCAGGATCTTGAACAGGCCTCCGCTGCTTCTTGAAACGTCCAGGACCGATTTTCTTGCCAGAGGAGGGATCGGAACATTATCATAATTCAGGAAGGACTTTCTAGACGGTAGACGAATTGCTGAACTCGCTGTTATCAGGCTCAGAGTTAGGCCTAGAAGGAACAAACCTGCCATGTAAGCTGTATAAGTTATCATTTCAGCTGAGACTATCGAGACTGCTAATCCTACAGGTAACAGGTAAAGGCCTATGTAAAATATCAGATCCTTTACCAGAAAGTTAGCGAGTAACCTTGATTTTTCTACAGGCAATGTTCTTGATGAAAATATCAGGAAATTTGAGTCTCCCAAGATGTTTTGGGCGGCATCACTGCTGTTAAAACCGATAGATCCTGCGGCCAGGCCTGTGAAAAATCCAAACGCCATGATCAGAAGGCCTAGATCTGTTGTAGGTGCCGTGGAGAATCCTGTTACGATATGCGAACCAATGAAAGTCATTGAAAATATTATTACAGGTAATGCTGCGAGATACCGGCCTTTATACATCTTGGACTGTGTTCTCCATTCCTCCTTCAGCATTCTCTTCAGAATCATAATTTATTCCTCTGCATCTATGAACTGTTCCTTCAGGTTCTCAGGCTCTGTAACCTCTTCAATTACCTCTCCATCTCTCAAAAAGACCACTCTATCACACATTTCCTCCGCAAGAGAGACAAGATGAGTTGAAAGCACCATAGAGCCTCCATTCTCTCTGTGTTCTTTGAAGACTTCCTTAACCCTTTCCTGGATCAATGGATCAAGATTGATCAATGGCTCATCGATGAAAACGAGTTCAGGTTCGTGGAAAAAGGCCTGTACCACCATCAGCTTCTGTCTTTCACCCTTCGATAATTTACGGGTCTGTTGGTCAAGTAAATGCTCATCTAGATTCAGTTTTTCAGGGAAATCCCAGTCCATAGACTCCTCTCTGATATCGGAGACAAAATCCAGATACTCTCTTCCGGTCAAAAAACTTGGAGGATCTTCTCTCTCAGGTAAAACACCGATCTTCTTTCTAAGCTCTTTAGAATCTTTCTGAGGATCCAGGCCTAAAACCTCTAAACTCCCAGAATCTCTGTCTATCTGGCCTGTAAGAATCTGCATCAATGTAGATTTTCCTGTACCGTTAGGGCCTAAAACCCCTACTATCTCACCTTCTTTGACTTCCAGATCTACGTTCTTCAGTTCAAAATCAGGGTAACTCTTTGAGATATCCGAGGCCTCTATCAAACTCATAAATTTTAATGAGGTACGGGGGTTTAAACTTTTTTACCTGAAACGTGTGATGAAACCATAGACTCTCGAAGCAGTATTCACAACTCCAAGACTGATTCTGTTCCTCCAAGTATAGGCCTCGACTTCAATGCCGTCGCCGTGATAGGCCTCTCTAAACTCTTGTGCAGTATCCTCCGAAGTCATTATCCTCTCAATTGACTGGCTGTCCATAGAAATCGCAAGGTCAGGGTCTTCAAATCCTCCTTCTTCTACACCTATAACGCCTGAAGAGTTCGTAGCGATCCCAATCGTGGTATTATCGACCTGCATGTTCACGTTGTCTCCGAGAATAATAGATGCAATCCTGTAAGGAACCGTATCATCAACCACCTGATTCACCTGATCAAGGTTCTCCTCAATCTGTTCAGTATCCTGTAAGGCCTCCTCAATGCTCTGTTCTGTTTGATTTCGTGGAATATCTGTATTGAATTCATCTGTTCTTACAGCGACTTCACTCACAAGGCCTGCCTCTCCTGACTGAATTTCCCTGAAACCATCGTTACACACCAGGAAAACAGATCCGTTATCCGCGACTGAAACTTCATCGTCAGGCCTCAAAACATCTTCCTGCTCAACAGCTTCTCCGTCAGCTAGCTCTGTATTGGAAACCTCCAGCACAGTACACTGTGAAAGCTCTGGACTCTGATTTTGAGAGCTCTGTGCGCCGACAGCAGAAACCATAAATGCTAAAGCCAAAATTATCAAGGCCTTTCTCATACCTTATACTGGGATTTACAAGGTCTTAAACCTTGCTTTACTAACGAATTATCCCTCAGGCCTTTTATCGATAAATTTCTCTATATCTTCTATGGCAAACTCTTTACTTGAATAACCATACATCGGTAAGTCGAGTTCGCCTTCAAATTTCTCAGATTTCAGAGTCCAGAAACCGTTATCCTTTTTCTTAACTTTGATCGAGGCCTCTGATTTGGAGTGAGTCCATTCATCTCCATTCCTCTCCCATTCCCCCACCTTTCTCAAATCCTTACAGTAGGAAGAATACTTTCTGTTTCCAGGCTTTGAAACCAATCGAGTGTCCCCCTCGTAATAGATTTCGTACTCTCCGCCTGAAGGGCCTGAAACCTTCATCTCATCATCTTTCACTTCTTCAACTGTTAAGGGAGTCTTCCTATCGCTAAAGAGGATCTTATCTCCTTCCTCAAACGCTTCAAACTTCACGCAATTTCTTTGTGAGCGCATCTTTTTGAATCAGCAACAGGCCTGAAATAAAGGCCAGGAAAGTTAGGGAGTAGGCCGCGACTTCCGCCGGAAAAGTATACTCCGTGTATAAGTTGGTATGAGTCCCGAAGCTGTAATCGATCAAATCATTGAACAGGTACCATCCGGAAGCCAGCAACAAAACTTTCAAGCCGATATTTTCCCATTTAAACAGCAGGAAGGCCTGAACCGCCATCGCAAAATGAGATACCAGCATAAAGCTGTATAGACCTGCAGAGTTCCCTGTGAAAAATATCTCGGAGTAATAAATCAGGCAGAATACTGTCCAGAGCCCGTACTTGAAATTTGATACAAATGCCAACGCATCAAGCAATGGAAGGCCTCTATCGTTGGCGTTTAGATAGATTGAAGATGCGAAAAGCAGTGTAGCGATTGGAGAAGCCGGAACAAAAAGCCATAGAAGCGGATCGGTCGAAAGAAGCTGATCACTGTAATAGTAAAATCCGAAAGCTGTGCCAAGCAGATTAACGACCGCGATACTGTACAGAAATCTTTTGCTAAACAAACTATCCAACATTCAATAGAAGATGAGGCCTGAGTGTTTGTAAAAATATCTCCCGCAATTAATTTTGTGAGTTTGATAAGAGCAGAAAATCTCTCGAAAACTTTCAAGATCTACAGCCAGGGAGAGGGAATTCGCGGTTATCTCAAATCTTTCATTAAGAGAGATTACGAGGAAGTACACGCAGTTGAAGGCCTGAACCTAGAGATCGATGAAGGCGAGATGATCGGCTACATCGGTTCAAATGGCGCCGGTAAGTCCACCACAGTCAAGATGTTGACCGGAATTCTGGAACCAAGTTCCGGAGAGATTGAGGTCGACGGAAGAGACCCTCATAGACATAGAAAGAAAAACGCGATGAATATAGGAGTGGTCTTTGGTCAGAAAACCCAGTTGTGGTGGGACCTGCCTGTCAAAGAATCATTCAGGTTACTGAAGGAGATCTATGAGGTAGAGGACGAGGCCTATAATGACAGAATCGATGAATTTGTTGAGGTTTTACAGCTTGATGAGTTCTGGGATCAGCCGGTCAGAAAGCTGTCTCTGGGTCAGAAGATGCGCTGTGAGTTAGCGGCAGCTTTTCTACATCATCCGAAAATTGTCTACCTAGACGAGCCTACAATAGGCCTTGATGTGGCAGTAAAAGAAAGAATCAGAGACTTTATCCGAAAGATGAATGAAGAAAAAGATATCACGGTTATGCTGACGACACACGATATCGGGGATATAGAGGATCTGTGTGATAGAATCGTTGTCCTAGATGCAGGAAAGAAAATTTACGATGGCTCTCTCGATAAATTAGTGAACAGGTTTTCCTCCAGGCGACTGGTTATGCAGATTAACAGGCCTGAAGACTTTGACCTGAAAGTAGACGGAGTGAAAGAAATCAAAACTACTGAGGAAGGCCTGGAAGTTGTTTTTGATAGAGAGCTTATCTCTGCTTCTGATTTGATGAGGATTATATTGGAGGATTACGATGTTCAGGACTTCCAGATTCGGGAGCCTGATATCGAGGAAGTTGTGAAAAAGGTGTACAACGAGGGAATCTAATGAGCTGGAGAAAATATCTTTCCTTCACCCGTGTAGGCCTGAGAGAGGGTTTTCAGTACCGAGCCAATGCTTTATCCGGAATCGGAGCCACGCTAATTTCCCTGACTCTGTTTTACTTTATCTGGAGGGCGATCGCAGCCTCAGGAGAGTTAGCCCAGCCTTTCTCCACGATAATCGCATATGTAGCATTGGCTCGAGTAATAGAGAACGCAACCTCCGCAGATCTGGAGAATTGGATAGGCGAGAGAGTCAGGAAAGGAACCATCGTCAATGAACTGAAAAAGCCGGCTTCTCTGAAGTTTCAGATGTACTTCTATCAGCTAGGTAAATCTTCCTTCAAGATGGTTGTAAGAGGGATACCGGCACTGATAATCGGAATACTGTTCCTGAACGTCGGATTACCAAGTATTTCAGGAGGCCTCTACTTCCTGATTTCGATATTTCTGACACTGAATCTGGCGATCGCACTGTCTTACACTACCTCGATGCTGGTGTTCTGGACCAAAGTGGGATGGAGCCTCAGAATGACACGGACCATGGTCGCAGGCCTGTTCTCAGGAGCGATGATCCCTCTCTACTTGGTGCCGGATAACGTCAGAGCAGTGTTCAACCTGACCCCTTTCCCTTCAATGGTTGACGCCCCGATATCGATCTATCAAGGCACAGCTGAAAGCGTATTACAGGTATTCGGGACACAGATCATATGGATAATTATACTCGCGATCTCATCAGAACTACTGTGGCGAAAAGCCAAGAAAAAAATCACGGTACAGGGAGGATGAAAACTATGAGAGAAAAAATCAGAGGCCTGAAAAAGTACGCGAGAATCTACTGGCTTTACTTCAAACAGTACTGGAAATCCAGGCTAGTCTACAAGACAGATTTTGTACTTGGTGCATCCGCACAACTGGTCAGCACTTTGACCTCTCTTGCATTCCTGACACTAATCTTTACACAGATAGAGAATCTACAGGGATGGACATTCAACGAAATGCTGTTTTTAGCAGGTTTCGGAGGAACCGTGATATTCGCACAGAACGTCTTCTTCTTCAACATAATCAGGCTTGGAGAAGAATACTTGATTACAGGAGAATTCGACCGATTCCTATTAAGACCTCTAAACCCATTATTCCAGATCTACGCCGATAGTGTCCACGACAACAATGTGCCGAAAGTGATCGCCAACTTCACACTGATGATCTACGCAGCCGTACAGATAGGCCTCACACCAGACCTTCTGACAATCACATATACAGCTTTCTCGATGATCAGCGGTATGCTTGTAGCCGCATCAATATACCTGCTGTTTTCCAGCACAGCCTTCTGGACCGGAACATCGAGAAACGCGGTCTGGTTGATATTCAGACTCAGCAACTTCAGAAAATACCCGATAGAGATATTCGCATTAGCAATCCAAGGCCTACTCGTAACATTGATTCCGATTGCTTTCGCATCGTTCTTCCCAGCATCCTACATACTCGGGAAGGAAGGATTCGAGGCCTGGAAACTGATCACACCATTCATAGGCCCAGTGTTTTTCTACATCGCCTACAGGTTCTGGAAGTTAGGCCTCAATAATTACTCTAGCACTGGAAGTTAGAAGCTAAGAAACGAATTTATTTTTCTGTTCTCTCGTTTAAAACACTTAGAACTATATCACGGTTGTTCTCTGTGTATAAAATATTGGCTTCAGCCTCACTTGACTCTGTTACACTGATACCCAGGCCCATCTGATCAAATACCTCTTTCAGTTCTGAGTAAAGGCCTGATTCTCCATGAATAATGAATCTTTCACCATCGTCCTGGATTTTAGTGATCCTCATAACAAAGATTTTAGGCCTTTGAATTTTATATCCAAAACATAAAATAGAGTTATGAAGTTTTCAAACCTCGAACTGACAGCGATTATATTATCAGGTATAACAGGCCTGATTCATCTCTACTATATCGGTTTGATAGGTTTTTCACCGCTCGGAATAGGATTTCTTGTGGCTGCGATAGGATTTTTCGCCGGGATATGGGCAGTTATCAAAGATTTTGACAGGAAGATCTACTTGCTGGGAATACCTTTCATCGCGGGACAGATAGTCCTCTGGTACGTCATTAATGGACTGACGTTAGAACTAGCACTGAGGCCTGAACTAACTCTAGGAAAGATAGATAAACTGGTCCAGGTTATCCTGATGGTGGTTCTTGGGTTACTTTACAGACGAGGTGATTGATTGTAGCTCTCACAGGTATAGGCCTAGCAAGTTTGACAGCAGTTCTAAGATCTTCTTCCGAAATACTTTCGAAATACTCTCTGATTGAGGACCTGAATGAGTATACTGTTTCCTGGAGCCAGAGGTTTTTCGCTTTACCGGCTGTTTTAATTGGCGCCGCAGTTTTTGGAATACCTGAAGTTACAGGACGATTCTGGGTGGCGCTGGCATTTGACGTACCTGCTGGCGTTATAGCCACAGTTCTTTACATGAAAGCAATTCAGGCCTCAGATATATCGCTGATGTCTCCGCTTGCAGCGATATCTCCTGCACTGCTTCTAATTTCCTCTCCATTTATCATCGGCGAGTTCCCCTCTACTTTAGGCCTTATTGGCGTCATGACCACAAGTGTAGGACTCTACGTCCTGAAACTGAATAAAGCAACGAGAAGCTGGAAAGCACCCTTGAAATCGCTTTTTGAGGAGAGAGGCTCAAAGTTAATGGTAGGGATGCTAGCGATTTATGCGGTATCAGCGCCTGTTAACAAGATAGGAGTTGAGGCCTCCTCACCGGTTATGTACTCCCTAGCAATTCACATTGGCCAGGTAATGTTTCTCACACCGTTGATGTTGAGAAAAGCTGGATCATGGAGATCAGAACTTAGAAAAAATAAGAAGGCTTTGACAGGTATAGGCCTCCTGTCAGGTTTCTCATCAATAATTCAGATGATCGCATACACTTACACATTGGTCGTCTACGTGATAGCAATCAAACGTTCAGGAATACTGATATCGACGTTTGCAGGAGGAAAAATATTTGAGGAACAACACCTGAAACAGAGGCTATCCGGCGCATTAATAATTCTCACTGGCCTGATACTTGTAGCTTTAACTCAGGCCTGAAACCAAAACTAAAAGGTTTGTTCAGCAGCGTAGAGGCCTGCTCTCATACCATCTGCACTCAAATCATCAATATGATCGAGCTCTTCATCCAGGTACTGAATTATGGCTTTTGCCGGGTTTGAATGTTCTTCCCCATTTACAATTACAGCAGATTCATTTGATTCTTCCAAAACATCTATACAGTTTCTCAGGCCTAGACCTGCATTATATCCTGTAAATACTGCAGATTCAGGATCCAGACTATCAAGGTCAGCATTGATTTTCCGCAGGACTTCAGAATCCACACTAATATCCATTTTGGGCCTTCCACCTTGATCAGTTCTGAAATGGCTTGCAAATCTTCCAGCATATTCGTCTATGATGTCTGGATTTCGGAAACTCTCATCGAGAGAGTCCACTAGAAAATCAGTTGAACCCATACTGCGGATATCATCCACATTCTTCGCCCAATAAGCAAAATCCCTCATATTTACTCTTAAGTAGCAAAAATTAATAAGTTTAATTCTCTAGTTTCTCCACATCATCAAACTCGTCTTCCAGGTCTTCTATATCAGAACTGATTTCCGAGGCCTTGTTCCACGCATTTTTCAGATGTGTGTTGTAGTAGGTACTCCATTTTGAGTTCAGTGTTTTCATTTTCTTACCGATCGACTGGATCTGTTGCTGGACCTCTTCTGCTTTCTCGGAAAGTTGGCGAGCCTTGACATCTGATTTAATCAGCTCCAGTTTATGCCCAAGAGTTAATGGAGATACAACCTGAACACCTTCCTTCGTGTACTTATTCAGTAATTCGTACTCCTCTTTCACAAGATAGTAGTATACTCTTTCCGATGGCACAAACTCAAAAGCATACTCTGCAGTCCCTGAATCAGGCCTGACATATTTTTTCTCTATCTCCTTTAACTGTTTCTCGACATCGTTCCTGAACTTCCTGGCATGTCTCTGTCTTTCATCCTCTTTTTCTGATTTCATCAACTTGTTGAAATTATCTAACGGGAACTTAGAGTCAATACATATCTTACCTGATGAGGCCTTGATGTAAGCATCCGGCGTCTTCCCATCAACCACTCTTTCTCTCATACCATACATGGAATCAGGGAGGTGATCGCTTAGTAAGGCCTCAAGCTTTACCTCACCGAACTCACCTCTTTCCCTTGGGTTCTTCATCATTGTTTCCAAATCAGAGTGAAGATTCTTGATTTCACTGACCTGATTCTCCAGGCTTCCAATCTCTTTATCCAGCTGTAAATCACGCCAGGACTCACTGACCGCGCCTTTAACCTTATCAGGATCGACCTCTATCTCAGGATCTTCCTCATTCAGTTTCAGATAGATTAAAGCTCCAAGTAAAATTACTGTGAGTAAGAGTAGGCCTGTCTGTATCATGGAATTAGATGGGAAATGGAAAAGTAAAAAGAGATGGGTTTACTGGAAGAAATCTTTCATAGCAGGATGCAATTCTTCCATGTGTTTCTGAGCTAGCTGCTCGTACAGTCTGTACAGAATCATCACTGTAAGCAGGATTCCCATTCCTCCTCCCGCTGCTCTGAAGATGTCTGCTGTGGCTGCGATAAATCCGACTGATGCCCCTGCAACCACTACTAGCGGTGGAATATATCTGTCGAGGACTTTCTTGATTACTCTCTTGTCTTTCCTGAATCCTGGTACTTTCATACCGGTCTCCTGGATTTCCTCTGCTACTGCATCTGAGTCTTGTCCTGTGGTCTTGGCCCAGAATATTGAGAACATCGCTGCACCACCTGTGTACATCAGTATGTAAAACAGCACGTGCAGGAAGTCAAAGCCTGTTACTGCAATCTCGCCTGATACTCCTCCTACCAACAGGTTCTGGATGAAGTCTGCAGGCGGGTTTACAAGATACACTAGGCCTGAGGTCGGCTGTCCCTGCGAGTCAAAGCATCCAAGCGGCGAACAGTTAGTTACTTCATCGGCCGCTATTGTCCCTACAATCTGCATGTTTGCAATTAATGCTGATACAAATACTACCGGCATAACGCTGGTGTAGAAGAATTTCAGAGGCCATTTCTGTCCGAATCCTCTGACATTACCGAATGTCAATGGTATCTCAACTTTCATTCCCTGCAGATATACTACTGCCGAGAACACGGCTATCGTTGATGCTATTACGAGGCCTGCTTCCACACTCTGTGTCATGAGGAAGTCCCATAGCTGTCCCTGCGGTGCAGCATTTGTCTCCCAGAAGAAGCCGGATCCTGTACCGGTCTGGGCGTTACCTGCTGCGAACGGTGAGAACAGTTGAGTCATTATTCCTTTTGAGACTCCTGCTGCGATGAACAGGCCTACACCTGATCCGAATCCCCATTTCTGCACGAGGTCATCCATCAGTATGACCAGCCATCCACCCAGCGTAATCTGTCCTGTTATGATGGCTGCAAGCATTGGATCTCCTGCGACGCTTCCAAAGGTTCCTGAAAGAGTGAATCCTGCGGCTTGAATGACTGTGAGGCCGTAGGCAAGCATTTTCTGAGCTGCCTGGAATTTCTGTTTTCCTTCGGTGGTATCAGTGTTCCACCCCAGGAGCTCTGATCCCACCATCATCTGTAATACAATGGATGCTGTAACTATAGGTCCGATACCTAACGTGATTATAGTTCCAATCGAAGATCCTAGAAGTGTCTGGAAAGTCCTTAACTGCTGGATCGCAGTCTCTACCTGCTGTGCGTCTGCAGCGAAAATCGGTATCTCAGAAAGTAAAAAGTACAGAAGTAATGTTATGGCAGTCCAGGTCATCATCTGCTTCAAGGTCTGATCCTTCTCAGGGTTCTCAACCGTCGGCAAGTACTGTGCTGCCTGGAACCAAGATACCATAGTTATGCTTTAACCTCTACCATTGAAATAAGCAACTATTTCTGAATTGCTTCTCCATCTGCTTCTTCTATCTTTCTCTCGGCAGAACCGGAAAAGCTTTCAGCATGGATTTCAACTTCTCTGTTGAGATGGCCTTTACCAAGAACTTTCTCATATCCGATATCATCGAGATCAAGAACTAGATTTCCACCATCCTCATCTACGAGGCCTTCTTCAACCATGTCATCGATTCTCTGATCGATGTCTCTAAGGTTGATAGCGTTTTGCTCAGGTTTACGAGAGTTAAACCCTCTCTCACCAAGTACCTGAACTCCTTCTTTTGTCAGTCTCTTTGACTGTCCTTTCTTACCGGACCCAGCATTACCTTTTCCACCGCGGTTTCCTGCACCTCGGTTTTTCTTGCTGCTTCCGTATCCATGACTTCCAGACTTGTTCTTCTTCGATCTTCTCTTGGTCATTCGAAAACACCTCTGTGTTTTCTGCAAATCTTAAAATCTACGATTTTATTCATTATGCCATCCTCTGAATCAAATCATCAATGTTTTCATGGTTTCCAAGGCTCCCTCCCTGGTTAACATTTTTCCTGGTGTTCCTGAATCCTTTCTTTGGAGGCTTCGCACTGATGGTGTTTCCTGCTTCTGCATCTCCGTAACGATCTTCAAGCATCTCAACAGTTTCTTCACTAACTTCGCCGTATGCGATGTAATCCTTCGCCTTGTCAAGCATTCCTCTCAAAGAGTCTGAATCCTCGTAAAGGCCTATCTGGTTTCTCTTATCCAGGCCTAGGTTTTTCATTGTATCTTTGATCGGCTTGGCTACATCAACGTTTCCTCTTACCTTTACTGCTGCAATCATTATTGATCATCTCTTGTCTTCATTTCATCAAGCTTTTTGAGAGCGTTAAAGGTTGCTCTTGTCAAGTTCTCTCTGGTTCTAGTGGTTCCTCTTGTCTTTACCCAGATATTTTCTATTCCAGCAAGCTCCATAATCTTTTTGACCTCATCGCTGCATGCGAGGCCTGTTCCTCTCGGAGCAGGTTTAAGCTCTACTGTAACTGAGCCAGACTTCCCTTCTACCTTGAAAGGAATCGAAGAGTTGTCTTCTCCTGTGTCTTCCCATGATCCGTTACCTTTAGGTACTTTGATCATGTTAAGCTTGGCTGCTCTGTTTGCATCTTCAATCGCTGCACGTGTGTCCTCGGATTCTCCTACTCCAAGGCCTATAACCCTGTTTCGATCTCCCATGACTGTCATCGCATTACTTGAGTAACGTGCTCCTGACTTATGCATTCTGGCGGTTCTCTTGGAAACGGTTCTCCTGACTCCTCCTCCCTTTCCAGGAGTTCCACCGATAAGAATAACCTCTTCATCAAGGTCAACTAGCTGATCAACTATCTCCGGCTCCATAATAGGCCTCTGATAGTCTAATGCTTCTACGATAGTGGATATTTCTCCGTTAGCTACTTTCTTACCGAGCTTTGTCTTCGGCTTCCAGATCTCTTCAGTTTGCTGTTCTGCCATTCAAAAATCACCTTCTGTGATTTTTTGCAAGCTGAAATTGTAATTTCGCATTAGTATTCACCTTCAATGTTTTCTTTGACTTTTTCAAAGTCTTCTGTGATTTCAATATCTCTCATTTCCTCAATGTGCTCTCCTCTAACACGGGACTCTTGAGGGTATGCTTTTTCTCCTGCAGGAACGTTTAGGCCTGCGTCGTTCATTCCCTTGACTGCTGCGTAAACTCTGCCTCCCATCTTGCTCTCTCTGAGGCCTATATCCAGTACAGCTTTGTCAGCATCTGTCTTCATTCCAAGCAGGTATCCTGCAAGGTATGCTGAAGGAAGATTACCTGTGTTGTGTTCCCATTCAAGGTCTTCAAGTTCTTCTGTAGATGTGAAGTCTTGGTTCTGATCTCCTTCTCTTTCGTACTCTGAGATATGTGCTTTGACGTGTTTGTTACTTGTTCTGACGACTACTCTTGGAGAATCAGCTTTCAAAAGCTTGAGTCTCTGCTGGTAATCTGTCTTCTGACTTTTCCGCCTCTTGTGAGGCACCTTAAAGTTTGAATTATCTGCCATTAGTTATCTATCTCCATCTTGTTCTCTACATGGTTTTCTAGGTGTTTGACGTCTCTGAAGAACCCGCCCTTTGACTTATTGTATAGGTCTCTGTACTGTTCGGAGTTAACTTCATCCTCGTCTCTCATCTTTTTCAGGCGCTTCCTGATAGCCCTGATCTTCTCTTTCCATTCATCCTTAGAGGATTTCCTGGCATTTTTCGCTCCCTTCCGGGAACCATGACCTTTCTGAAGGCCTTTCTTCTTCTGCTCCTTGTTCTTCTTGGATCTTGCGTTGGAAGTTCCCTGAACGTCTTTCTTACTGATTGTGCCTCCTTCTACAAGGTTCCTGATGTCCTGTCTTGTGATGGCTTCTTCGACCTTATCAGTGTGCTCTGGATCAATCCATACACGGTTCTTTCCTACATCCATAACCTCTGCTGCCATCCTTCTCTGACTTTTTAGATCACTCATCTTGATCACCTGCATTAAGTAATTTTATTTCAAGCTCTTCAGCTTTTTCTACTATCATATCTCTCTTTTTTCCTCCAACTGTAGACCCAATTCTTGCTGCATCATTTTCCGGATCTAGGTCTTCAAGATCTTCAGGCCTGTGAACCAGTACATCCTCGAATCCTGAAGGATGTTTACCTCTGATATCTTTAGGTGTTCTGAGGCCTGCTTCCGGCATCTGCGGTGCAGATTTCAGCTTAAGTCTCTGCTTGCTATGCCCGCCTACAGGTCTCCTGTAGGAATCTTTAATTCTTTTATTCTTGTGAGTATTCTGTCTCTTAGCCATTATTGATCTCCTCCATTAGTTTCAGTGATGTAGACTCCGTCTTGGAAAGTCCTCGGATCTCTGTTGCCTTTGTAACACATCTGTTCGATCCTGGCTGCTGTCTGACTTACCTTTTCCTTGTTTGGACCTGAAATCTCTAGTCCGTCGCCGTCTACCTGGACATCTACTCCTTCCATTATATCAATCTTTCTTGGGTGCTGCTCTCCCATGAAGTTCTCAATTACAACCTGATTGTTCTCCTGCTTGATTGTCATTGGGAAGTGTGCGTAAACACCTTTCATCTTGTAAACATAGTCTTTTTGAAGGCCTTGCACCAGGTTCTCAAGATGTGCTCTATAAGATCCTGAGACACTCTTTACGTCTTTCTTCTCTCTTAGAGGAATGAAACTTACTTCTCTACCGTTGACTTCTACCTCGATAAGTGCATGGTCCATCTTCTTCTCAAGTTCATTGCTTCCATCGGATACTGTGAGGACTCCGTCTTCAAACGAGGCCTCGAATCCTTCAGGTAGCTCAACTGCCTCTGTCATTCGAAAACACCTCTGTGTATTCTGCAAATCATAAAATCTATGATTTTATTCATTTTGTTCACCTAGTAGACGTAGCCGAGAAGCTTCCCGCCTACATCTTGTTCTCTTGCTTTTTCATGTGTCATGATTCCGTGACTGGTCGTAACTAAAAGGTCTCCAAAGTTCCTGGCTGGCAGGTATCTCTGTGCCCAGTCCTCGAACTCGTCTTTCTTGACCGAGAAGTTCGGTTTGACCGGCTGGCATTCGTTAATGTCTGTAACTTCTACCTTGAACTTTCCACCTTTTCCGTCTTCCACCAGTTCGAATACTCCAATGTATCCGTTCTGCTGGAGCTGTATCAAAACATTCTTCACAACATTGCTGGTCGGAGCGATTACTGCGTGATCTTTATCGTTTCTTGCAGCGTTGTTGATTGCGCTTAAAGCGTCGCTTAATGTATCTTGTTCCATTTTTTATTCCTCTTATTTTAACTGTTCAAAGCCGAGGTCTTCGGCCACTTCACGGAAACACTGTCTACAGAAGTTAAGCTCATACTTTGAGATAACTCCTCTTCCTGTTCTTCCGCATCTTCTGCATTCTTTCTTGGATTTTCCGTAGTCTCTGTCCTTTGGAGCATTGTTTTTCTCAAATTTCTTTCTCTTTCCTTCCTTATGCTTGATCTGCTCTAGTACTGCCTCATAACTCATCTATTCATTCACCTCGACTCCAAATGTGGTCTCTACATATTCGATGGCATCTTCACGGCTGACCTGATGGTCATCGCCGACTTCACTTGGCTTGTAATCTCTTCTCTTAACACTGTAGCCAGGCCTCTCCAGATTGACTGTTACCTCGAATCCCATCATGCCGATATCTGCATCGTAGTCTACTCCTGAGACATCGATGTACTCGGAAATACCGAAACCGAAGTTTCCATCGCTGTCAAACTGTGAAGCATCAATTTCCTCGACTGCTGTCATCGCTTTTTCAAGGAAATCTTGTGCTTCCTCTCCTCTCAGAGTTGTCATTGCACCGATTTTCAGGCCTTCACGGTTCCCAAATGTCTTTGCGTTCTCGCCTGACTCGGTTTTAACTGCGGTTCTTCCAGTGATCTTTTCAATCAGGTTTTTGGCCTTCTCTACTTCCTCTCCAACTTGGCCAATTCCAATGTTTACTACTGCCTTACCGATTTGAATCTCTTTCATTTCCTGACTCATTACTGGCTCACCTCAAGATCTCCTCTAACAAAGAGGTTTTCCTGCCCGATTTCGAATTCCTGATCTGTCTCCACTGTCGCAGTATCAGGCCTCATTCCTCTGTTATGAAGTTCTTTAATATCTGCTACTTCTCCTGCGTGCTGTCCGCTCAGGATTACTGCTTCCTCTCCTTCACTCATTTCATGTTCTTCAGCATCTCCATTGAAAACCAGTGTAGATCCTGTACTGAACTCTTCACTGGTTCTGAAGTTCTCTCCGTTGTGAAGATGATAGATGTAGTCATCTCCTTCAACAGATTTACCAGTGATCTTAGCTGTTACTCTATCATCAGATGTCTCCTGGAACACAAGACTGTTTGACGCCGGTAACATTCTGTAGGCCTCGCCAGTCTCTTCAATCTCGATGACGTCCATGATTCCGACAGTATCTCTGAAGTTAGTGATTCTGTCTCCGTTCCTGAACAGCTGTCCATCTCCAATTATCTTTTTAGCTTCTTTCTTGGTTTCCGCGTAACCTGTGACCTCTCTCAGAAATACAACTGCTGGGATCCCTTGCTCAGGGCTTCTGCTTCCTTCAGTAGTTGTAGTATACGTCAGGCCTTTCCTGTCAATATCGTAATGCTTTGGTGCTGAAAGTCTTTTCTGATGTGCCATTCAAAAATCACCCTCCGTGATTTTTTCCAAGCAGAAATTCATTGAATTTCGTGTCATTATTTTTTATCCTCTTTTCGGTCTTCTGGATTTCCATCATCTGATTCTTTCGATTTGGTTTCCTGTTCTTCGGATTCCTCCTCAGATTCTTCAGTATCGAACTCTGTAGGCCTTCCCTGTTGCTGCATCTTCTGCATCATTTCGTTCTGCTCGTCTTCTTCCTCTAGTTCTTCAAGCTCTTCCTCTTCAACCTCAATTTCGGAGAAGTCCTCTACATTGTACTTCTCAATCCTGTTCTCATCTTCAAGGTTAAGTGCCTGAAGCTGAAGGTTTGAAGGCCTGAAAGGCTTCTCCTTCAGTGTTCCATCAGTTTTCTGCCGGTCCAAATTATTGATGTATACTTTTTCCTCGTCTCTGTCAATGTTTGAAACGATTCCCTCGGATCCTTCGTCGTCTCCACGCATTACTCTTGTGCGGTCTCCGATTCTTATTCCCAGGCTTCGAGTTCCAAGTTCCTCTCTGAGTACCTGGTTTAGGTTTGCTGAAATGAAATTATCTTTTACATGCATTGGAGCGTTTGTCCTGTACTTTCTCTGCTTTGTCTGATCTTTGCTTGAGTTCCAGTCACTGCTCCAGTTCTCTGTCTTATTTACCATTCGAAATCACCGATTTCTGTGAATCCATAAACTCTGCGATTTTAGTCATTTACACCACCTGTGACGCGATCTTTCCGACCGGTCCATATCTTTTGATAACTTCTTTTGCGATAGGCCCTTTCGTAACATTTCCCTTCGGAAGGCCTGTCTCTTCTTCTACAAGGACTGCTGCATTGTCCTCAAACTCTACTCTCATGCCATCAGGCCTCTGATATTCTTTGGACTGTCTGACAATTACCGCATCGAAGACCTGATGCATAACTTCTTGATCTCCTCTTAGAATCTTGACTTTGACTTTGTCTCCGATTCCTGCGCTCACACGTCGGCTTCTACGGCCTTTACGTGATTTAACTCCGATAATCTTCAGTTTCTTGGCTCCAGAGTTATCAGCACAGGTAAGTTCTGCTCCTATATCCAGAGTCTTTGTAATATTTGATCCTAGTGGCTTCATTCGAAATCACCTGTGATTTCTGCATAACCAGAAAATTTACAATTTTCGATCATTCTTCTTCACTCTCCTCTTCACTGTCTTCTTCGATTATTTCGTGTTCTTTCTCGATTACTTCTACAATCATGCTCGACTTAGTCTTCGAGATAGGCCTGGTCTCTACAACCTTTACCTGATCCCCTTCCTCTACGTCTAGTTCATCCGGGACATGAGATGTAATTTTAGTATTTCTTCTTTCTTTTCTCTCGTACTTCGGTACTTCCTCAGCATATCCCCATCTTACAGTGGCAGATTTCTGCATTTTCGTACTTACTACTGTTCCTACGAATTCCGATCCTCTTAATGAGTATTCTGTTTCGATGTCGTATTCAGTCATCTTTAATTTCGCACCTCTAATCTCTTCGGGACTTAACAGACCTCAAAGAAAAACCAAGCTTATTCAAAAGCGGTTTTCTCCTAGGCCGTTGAGAGTATCGAACTCAATCGAGTCCCAGCGACACACCACTACGGTGTAAACATAGAAAGGAAAGCAAACTTTAAAAGGGTGGATTAACCCCAGGACTCAATGCTGTCATCTTCTCGGCTCTCAATATATTCAGAATGAATGTCTGAGTATTGCTCAGGAACTTCATCGAGACCTTCAAAAGCCTGTTCAAGAAAGTAGATCTCCAGGAAGTTCAGGCCATCATCCTTATTGGTATGAAGCTCATCCAAGGCATCAAGCACATATCTCAAACTCTCCTCGTGTTCTTCATCAAGTCGTTCTTCAAAATGACTGCGCCATTCCTCATCGGAGTCTAAATCACGAACGTTTTGAACGTAAACATTTTCAGAACTGTAAGCCTCTCCCATATTACACTATTTTAGATCTATCATTAAATGAAAAATTGTTGGAGATTACAACCGTCATATCTCAATATACTCGCCCTGGAAGGCCTTTTCTACCTGTTCTTCAGTAATGCCTTCAAACCAGTAACTTCCTGTAAATGCTCTCTCAAGAACAGTCTTAGTGCTGGATTTATCAGCTCTAAGCACCTCTTTAACGAAATCGAGAACCAGATCCTCATCAGAATCATTTACTTTGGCAAATTCTCCTGCAAGAGCAGCATATTCAGCCGGAGCTAAAGTATCTTTATCAAAAGTTTCTTTCAATTCCTCATACTCATTACGTGCTTTCTCGACACTACGGAATCTTTTCGTCCTCGTTGGATAGCCTTCATCAAAAATACCTCTCAGAACATATAAGGAGGCTTGATCAGCCGCAACAATACCAGGATTATATGTTTCGATGCTCTCAGATTCTATAACCTAATATTGAGGGAAAAAATTAATATGAATATACAGCTGGTGCGTTTAGAAAACTCCTTTTGTAAGGAAAAAATTGTACAATTACTTTACATCAATGTTTTCACGACTGAAGCCTTCTTCAATCAGTGCATCGACGATTCTTCTTCTGTGGTCTCCCTGTAGCTGGATCTCTCCATCTTTGGAGGTTCCTCCACATGCCATCTTTGACTTGAGTGTAGATGCCAGTTCCTTCAGATCGTCTTCCTCTGAAAGGCCTGATACAACTGTCATCTCCTTGTTGTATCGTCTGGAATCAACTTTAACTGTGATTTGCTGGTCTTCGCGAGAAATCGAGTCGCATACGCAGAGATCTTCTGGCATGCCGCATTTTGGACAAGTAGTTTCTGCCATTATTACCTAGTTGTTACGTTCGTTTAGAACTGTTTTCATACGTGCGATGGTTTTCCGCATTTCGCCGATTCTACCGGGATTGTCTGAGAAGCCTCCTACCTCAATCTGGCCTCTCTCCTGGACTAGTTCTTTGCTCATGTCTGAGATCTGCTCTCTGATTTCATCTGCGTCCATTTCCCTAATTTCGTCCATTCTAAATATTGCCACTGTTTAATCACTTCCTCTAACTGAATTTATGCTTTTCCTTCAAGCCAGTCAATGAAGGTTGTACGGTTTTTGTCATCTTTCTCAGCTTCAAGAGCAGCTTCGAAGTCAGGATTATCTAAATCATCTAATGCATCTTTAGCATCGCTGATAGTACCTGAGACGATTTCACCATATTCTGCTTCATCGCCTTCAGACTCATCTGATTCTTCAGCATCTACTTCTGAGGCCTCTTCATCCATCTTGGACTCATCTTCCTCTTCTTCAGACTCCTCAGACTCTATAACTTCTTCAGATTCTTCCTCTTCTTTTGAGGCCTGTCTCTCATCGTACTCTTGTTGATCAAAGTCTTCGAAGGCCTCTCTAAGCTCTTCACTTGAAATGTCGTCAGTTCTGAGATCTTCGGACTTGATATCCAGAGCTCTGTCAAGCTCTGCCGAAGTCATGTTCTCTGCTTCTGAGAGGACGTGTTCTATTCTTTCGGACTTGGCTTCTGAATCCTCTGATTTCTCTGTCTCATGTAGGATTTCTTCGCCAACATCTACGTCTCTATGCATGAACTCTGGCATTTCCTTCATGATGCGGACTTTTACCCCGATTGCTCCTGGAATAGTAACTGCAAGAGCGTATCCTTTCTGGACATTTTCCTTGGATGTGTTTCCGCATCTCTTTACGTATCCGAACGAGAATTTCTCTGTTCTTCCACGGTTTCCTGAAAGCTTCCCTGTGATCTCTACCTCTGCACCGATTACTCCTGCTTCCTTCATTCTTCTTACGTAAGTGTAACCGACACGTTTGACATGGCCTCCTTTTTCCAGCCATTCAGCGATTGCATCAGCTACAACCTGTGCATCTCCGTCGCCGTTCTCTATCTCATTTACCTCGATTTGAGGGTTCTCAAAGTCAAACTCTTTTTCCATGGCCTCGGTAAGTTCTCGGATTCTTGATCCTCCTCTACCGATTACCAGGCCTGGCTTCTGAGCGTTTACTACAATTTTAGTTGATGTAGGAGTTCTCTGGATATCACATGAAGAATATCCTGCTCCCTCTAGTTCTCTTTCCAGGAACTCGTCCAGTTTTACCTTACGTGCTCCTTTCTGAATAAACTCTTTCTCTTGCATTCAAAGATCACCTCTGCGATCTTTTGCATGCTCAGAAATTCTTTGAATTGCGTTCATTATTATCGTTCTCCTACTGCTATCTTTACGTGTGCTGCCTTGGTTTTTTCTCCTCTAAATCTTCCAGGAGTCGCAAACTCTGTGCCCTTGTTCGTGATGAATTCCTGAACATAAAGTGTGTCATTCAGGCCTTCGTTTTCAGCATTCTTTCTCGCGGATTTAAGGACTTCTAGTACGTGTTCTGCAGCATTCACCGGGTAACGAGCAGGCTTCGAATGACCTGATTTGTGGCCTACATCGCTATTGTACTTTGTGAACGGTACTGCTAACTCTTTCTCTGTAACCATTCTAAGTTTTCTCTCTGCTTTCTCAACTTCGTCGCCTTTAACAAAGCGTCCAATCTCTGTAACATCTTTCCAGGATACCGGCATGTTTTCCTGCTTTGCATAGGCCTGATGACTCTGTACTTCCATTTTCTATACCTCTACTTGAGTGGTACGTGCTTTGAAGATCTCGTTGCACCAAGTCCTGGTGCGCTGTGAGATACTTCTTTCCGGGTTTTTGCGAACTCTCCAATATAGTGACCGATCATCTCCTCTTTGATCGTGACTGGCTGGAAGCCCTGTCCATTGTATACTTCCAATGTTGCTCCAACCATTTCAGGAAGAACAATCATACCTCTAAGATGAGTCTTTGCCTCTCCTTTCTCCTCAATATCGTTGAGTAGTTTCTTCTCCTGATCTCTCAGGCCTCTTTCCAGTTTTCTTCGAGCCCTACTGTTCATGATCTCTGCTAGGTCTTCGTGACTCATTTCCTTAAGTTCTTCAAGCTCGTATCCTCTGTATGTCATGTATATCTACTCCTTTTTCTTTCCGCTTCTCTTTGCTGCAATGTTTCCGACCTTGCGGCCAGGTGATGCATGGCGTGAAACGGTCTTCGCCTTTCCTGGTTTTGCTGATCCACCGAATGGGTGGTCTAATGCGTTCATTGCTACGCCGGAGACCTTCGGGTAAGGAAGGCCTTTGGCGTGCATTGCCTTGGACTTGTTGCCGGCTTTGACAAAAGGCTTGTCCTTACGTCCTCCGCCTGCGACCTTTCCAATAGTGGCTCTGCAGTCTTTGTTCATAGTCTTGAACTCTCCGCTAGGGAGCTTGATTCGTGTAGTATCTTTTTCATGCGTGACTACAAATGCGTAGGTCCCTGAAGACTTCACCATTTTTCCGCCGTCGTTCGGCTGGATCTCAATATTGTAAATTGGTACTCCTTCCGGGATCTCTGCGATCGGAAGAGTGTTGCCTTGTTCAATTGAGGCCTCTCTTCCAAGTTCGATTGTCTGTCCAACTCTGAGGTTCTCTGGCGCGACAATCGCCTTGTCTTCTCCATCTTCGAAGCTTACAAGTGCGACAGGTGCACTCCTTGAGGAATCATGTACAATATCTATAACTTCTCCCTCCATCTCATTTCTTCTGTGATCGGTATCGTTACCTTTCCTGTCGGATCTATAATTCGATGATCCTTTTCCTCTTCTTTGCTGTGGTAGTGGACTTCCCATTAGTTGAAAACCTCGTGTTCGAAAGTTCTGCGAACTTTCTGCAAGAAACTCGTATCCGAGTTTCGTTTTCTGCTATTCTGAAAATCTGTGATTTTCATCATTATCACATCATTCCGAGCTTGGTTGCGACTTCCATTGCGTCGTCAGCCTCACTCAATCTTACATAAGCCTTTTTCTCGGCCTGTGGAGTAATCTGGGTGTTTACTTTTTTAACCGTCACACCAAACAGAGTCTCCATAGCATCTTTTACCTGATTTTTATCGGCTTCAAGATCAACAATCATTACTAACTTGTTCTCTCTGTCGACCATATCCATAGCCTGTTCTGTCATATGAGGATGATTAAGTACATCCCATGCACGATCTTCTTCCATGACTAAAATTCACCTCGGGTGAATTTTCTTGAGTTCGTAAAATCTACGATTTTATTCATTATCTGAACAACTCCTCTTCTTCAAGTTTCTCTAATGCTTTTTCGCTCCAGACAACAAGTCTTCCAGGCCTTGCACCCATTGAAAGCTTCTCAGCATTCAGGTTTTCGACTCTTGAAACGTCGACTCCTGCAAGGTTACCTGAGGCCTGTAAAATTCCTTCGTCATCTGCGACGACAAGTAATGGGCCTCTCTTTGTCCGGTATTTTCTGTTTCTTGATGTTCCTCTTCCTGCTCTGACCTTTTTCTCGCTGCATCTTTCCAGCTCGTCTTCTAGGCCTAAGTCCTGAAGCTTCTCCTTCAGCTCTGAAGTCCTTTCAACTGATTCAAGGCCTTCAGCTTTCAGAGGAAGATCTCCATCATGGTTATGGTGTTCACTGACTAATTCGGAATCTGAAGTTGCTGCAATAGCTGACCTGATTCCTTTCCTTCTTTCTTTATCGTTTATGTCTTCTCCTAGATCTTTGTCTGCAGTCGGCGCGTGAGCGCTGTGGCCTCCTCTTGTGTTCGGTGCCTTGGCTCCGTCTCCGTGAAGCTGCATACCTCTTGCAACCTGAATCTTTCTAGGTGTTCGTGCACGTCCTTTACCTTTGCTGGAACGGTACATACGTCTTCTCTGCCTCCAGCGTGTGACATGCTTGAGACCTGCGTCTTCGTCAACACCGTAGTTCTGTCGATTGTTAGCTTTGATTGACAGAGCGGCTCTCTTAACGATGTCAGGCCTTACTCTTTCATTGAACTGGTCTGGTAATTCTGTCATTTGGATCACTTGTTGATGTGTGTAATGTTTACTTCTCCAGGGTTTTCATCTTCTCTGAGGGCTGTTCTAAGTCGGATCAGTCTTTCGCTTGGTCCTGGAACAGATCCCTTGATTAAAATATAGTTTGACTTGACTTCTCCGTAGTTCTTGAAGCCACCAACTCTTTGAACATCTTCTGGATCTTCTCCAAATCCGAGGATTCTCTTGTTCAGTTCAGTCCTGTTGTTGTAGCCGTCCTGTCCTGGAAGCGGGATTCTCCAGCTTAACTGGTCAGGATGCCATGGACCGACGTTTCCGGCTTTTCTTCTTTTCTTCTGAGTCTTGTGATCCAGACGTCTAATACCGTATCTCTGGACCGGGCCTGTCATTCCTTTACCTTTTGTGACAGCCACAACATCAGAGTACTCTCCGACATCAAATACGTCGTCGAACTCGATTTCCTTTCCGATCATTTCTTCAGCATATTCAAGCTGCTCCTCAACCGAACCGCCGAGGCCTAACTCGAAGTTCGCCGGCTTCTTCTTTGAAAGGCCTGCTCTCTGAGGCTGAGTATGTACAAGTAGTTTGACATCAGATATTTCTTCTGAGTGTTCCTTAGCTTTCTCCAGATTATCCAGGTTTCCTTCTTTAGGAATATCTGTTGCTCTCTGAAGCTCTTTTGAAGGAGATTCCGTCCACGCTTCTGTAAAGGCCTGCTTTCCTTCGTTTATGTCTTCAGTGTAGAACCTTGCTCCGTAAACTCGGAGTGGTGGTGCTTCAATTACTGTCACCGCATCAGCTACTTCCTGTCCTTTTGTTGCTCCTTCGTTATCATCGACTCTCATTATACGAGTCATTCCGACTTTATAGCCTGCGTAGCCTAACGGCTTAAGCTCATCAGAGTCTTCCCAGGTATTGATATCCGGGTAAATTCTGTCAGCTCTAACCTTTGGCTTGAATGCAAGCGAACCGCTTCTGGATCTACTTTTCTTTGGCATTAATTAATTTTCACCTCAGAGGCCTCGCGAGAGGCGTGAACCCGAAAGACCTATATTTCGTAACGGGTAAGTAAGAAGTCGAAGACAATTTTTATAAATAGGTGGAAGTAAAAAAATCTTAACTTTTGGAAAATCATACTGGTTCTGGCTTCGACAAATTTGAAGACTACATCATCTTCTCTGCATCAGATACAAGTTTTTCCGCCTCCCTATAGTTTCCTCTAAAGAAAGCCTCATCAGCTCTCTCAACTATGTTAGAGAGCTCTTGGAAGCTCTCACTATTCCCATCCCTGTGCTTTACCTCCTCTGTAACATCTGTAAGCCTGTAAACCAGCCTCTTCCTTTCATAGTAAGGTATGATCACATCAACCAGTCCAAAAAGCATTATCAAAACAGAAGGAATCAAAATGTAAAAAATATTGAATGAACCGCTCTCTTTACCAGGCCTTCTGGAGTTACTCTGTGACTCTTCTAAAATTCTTTCTGCCCTATCTAATTCTCCCGTCCTGAAGGCCTCCTCTGCCTGATCAATCTCCCGTTGATCCATGGAACCATCTTCTTTCACCTCCTCAATTTCTCTCTCTATACCCTGTTCTCTTTCAAAGACAGGACAGCTTTGAACAGGCTCCATATCTTCAGGTAAGGCACAGATATCCTCATAAGATCTGCATGACCCATTCACTACAGCATCTACCTCTTCCATCGAGTAACAGGCCTGATCAACTCCCACACCAAAGGTGGAGGCACCTTCAAGCTGTATACTGTAAACAGTGTAATTTTGCTCCTGCTCTGATTGAGGCTTTTTATCTTCCCAGGCTTCCTCGTAACGGAAGAATGAGGCCTGGCTTTCATTGAATCTGTTTTCCTCAAGCCATTTTCTGGATAACTCAATTTCTGCAGTGAAAGGTCCTTCCAGGCCTGTTTCCATGTCAAATACCGATTCCATCGATCCCGAGTGATCTAAGTCAGTTGAGCTGAAGTTAACGGTTCCAGCTTCAGAGGCCTCAAAATTTAAAGATCTGATCGGAAGGCCTGAATCATTGAACCTGATTGAATGATCGCCTTCAGGCGCGTCTATTCTGATGGAATCATCGCTTTCCTCCACCTCTAACTCTGGTTTTTCAAAAGAATATGATGGAGGCGCACTAGTTGTTTGAGAACCTGAAGATTCTTCGTCATCACTGCTTCCACCAGTTGAATCCTCCTGAATCTCAAAGCTCAAACTATCGGACTGGAAACTGCTGTTGTTGAAGGAAGCGATTACAGACCAGTCATAGCTACCGGGATCGAAGACGCTGGAAAAACTGAAATTTGAGAGGCCTGAGCTCGCATTCGTTTCGAATTCTTTTTCTCCTGCTTCAACTGTAATATTGGGAGATCCGACAGAGTTTATATCGCCGGATAGTATAACATTATCTCCCTCCTCAAAAGAATCTGAATCAGGAGAAAGGCCTGAAAACTCCGAGAAGTTATCCAGAGAAAAGTTCCCGATCTCTGAATTATTGAGTTCAAGCTCGTAGAAGCCTGTCTCATTCAAATCCACAGTAATCGATGCATTCAGATTTTCATCAGGCCTCAAGTTGAAAGTACTGTTTTTCTGGTTCGTGCCGTTTAAATTGAGAGGTACTGTTTCATTGACGAATCCTGGATCGGTATTGTTAAGGGAAAAGTTGATCACGATGAGGCCAGATTCCGAGACGTTGAACTCCGGCAGTGAAAGATTGACCTCAGGCCTTTGAACAGTTAAGCTATCGTAATTAGTGCCGTTAACTGTTAGATTATAATCTCCCGCGTTTCTAGGCCTGAAAGTATCGGTTAAATTCTTTATCCCTGGTTCGACGTTTCCGGTCGGAACAATTCTGTCCTCATTCAGCGATATATTCAAGGCGTCCGAACCGTTCACATCGCCGATATTATCTACGGTTGTCGAGGCCTCAACACCCTTACCTGTGAATATAGCTGACTCATTCAGTGTTGAGCTGTTGATCCTGACATCCGCATCGTTCAGAACCGTAAAGTTTCTTGACCGGTTCAATGACTTCAGACTGTAGTTCCCGGGCGAATCGATCTTTCTGGAATAACTGACGTTCTTAGAGTTTGAAGCGTTTAAAATTACAGTCTCTGAATAGTTGTACTCCTCAGGTCCTGTAACATTGAAAGGAACTGGGAAATTTCCGCTGACCTCACCAATGTTTGTAACCGAGCTATTCGCCAGAATAGACTCTCCCTCCTTTATTTCCTCCTCTACACTTAGGCCTGTCTGATTGAGTTCAGCAGCTTCTAGAACGTTTACAGTTTCACTCAGAGAGTTATTGACAGAAATCTCATAGAGGCCTGGAGTATGAATTTTCTGTAAAGAGTCTTCAGATGCTTTACTCTGTGCGTTAACCGTTGGATTCGATGTCTCATAGCTCGTGCCGTTCCTTCGAAATTCTAGAACTGATGAGGCCTGAACATCACCCGGATTTTCCAGTGTAACAGAGTAATTGAGGCTTTCTCCCTCAACCATCTCATCTTCAAGTGATGAACCGACAAGTTCGATTGAGCCAGGTTGAAGAACTTCCAAAGTCTCATTGAGGCCTCCTGAACTGTAAGTGTAGTTGCCTCGGTTGGTATGAGAGTTTGTAAACCTAACTGTTCTGGTTTCTCCAGAATCAAGCTCTTTAGTCTCTGATTTATAGGTACTTCCATCCAGGAAAAGCTCGAAAGATAAGTTACCGGGTCTGCCCCCAACATTTTGACCTGTAACTGAGGCCTCAACTGTCTCGTTCTCGAAGAAGTTATCAGAGTTATTGAGCGATAAACCTGTAACGTTCAGTTTTGCATCGTTCAAGACCTCAAGGCCTCCTGCATCCGTGTCATTGACCTTTATTTCATAGAATCCCGGGGAGTCAAAAGTATTATTGAAGCTGTAAGCCTTAGAGGACTCAAATCCTATATCCACTGAGGTGCTGTTGATCTCTGTACCGTTTCTCAACAGTCTTAAATCAGCTTTTCCTGTCCCTCCAGAGTTATCGACTGTTCCATTCACTACAGCTGAATCATTCTCCACTATCTCGGAATCAGAGAGATTTGCAGAGATTGAAAAATCTGGAGGCGGCATCAAGACAGCTAAAGTGCCTGAGAACTCATTATTGACTGTAACGTTATAGAGGCCTTTATCTGAAATATTAGTGACAAATTTAAAACCGAGTGATGATTCCGGGCCTAAGTTTACAGTCTGGGTATCTGCTTGAGAGCTGTTAAACCTGAGTTCTAAACTAAGGTTCTGGGATTGAGATTTATAGTTTATGATATCCCCTGATACCGTGAATTCATCAGTTAAATTAACCTTTGTCTCATTCACTGATAGATTTTGAATGAGGTATCCCTTATCAAACCGTCTAATAGCGTATTCTGTGGCTGCATAAGCATCTATTATCCCTTTACCATAACGAGAATCATTCTGCCCAATAGATTCCGGAGCATTTGATTCATCCCATCCATTAGGCTTCCACGCGGTCTCTAAAAAGGCCTCTTTAATCTGTTTAGGACCTAAATCATCTTCTGTGGCAGACTGCATCAAAGCAGCCGCACCTGAAACATGAGGGGTAGCCATGCTTGTACCGCTGAAAGTACTATCGTATCCTCCTCCCGGGACTGAACTCTTTACGCCCACGCCTGGAGCTGCTAAATCAGGAACAATATACTGATCAGGCCATCCGGTGGTATTCGCATTAGCCCAGTCGCTGCTGGTATCAATTTTTTCACCACTGGAGAAATATGCATCGTTATTATTCTCATCTACAGCTCCGACAGAAAAAGACTCATAAACATTTCCAGGCCCTATAGACGTTCCTTCCCCCTCGTTACCTGAGGCAGCAATCATAATCACTCCAGAATTCTGCGCGTTCCTGACCGGCTCAACAAAATCCGAATAATACCCAGGATCTGAACCAAGACTCATACTGATTATATCTGCATCATTCACCAAGGACCACTGAATCCCGCCTATAATATCAATAAAGGACCCTTTGCAATCGCTGCCCTGTGTTAACACCCCCGCATGCATCAACTCTACATTTGGAGCCACACCGATATTTTCTCCTGATGCATTACCTCCAGCAACAGTTCCACTGACATGGGTTCCGTGAGAACCACAATCATGCGGTGTTGAACCGTTGTTCTGTTCTCCAGTACCATCCTTGAACTCCGCCCAACCGCCAGGATATGTGGGATCAGAGTCATTATCAGTATAGAGCTCGAGATCTGGATGGCTGACGTCAATTCCTGTATCGAGAACAGAAACTTTCACTGATTCCCCTCTCGTGTCAAATTCCTGCCAGGTCTCTGTCGCATTTATTTTATCCAGACCATAGGTGCTGGGGCCTGAGGAGGCCTGAACTGAAGCTTCTGAAATATTTTGAGGCCTTGACTGTAAGGCCTGGACCTCGAAGTTGTGATGCATTCTTTCTACGCCTTTAACCCCTGCAATATTCTCCAGTTGAACGTTTGTATTTACTTCCAGATGGACTGCATTAGTTATCCAGAATCTATTCTTGAGCTCGATACCGGGATTTCTATCCGCTAGCCTGATCACCGGAGACTGTGCCTCCGAGGCCTTTACCTTCCTATCATCTATTTTGGAGGCTTCTACATCTTGAAGTCTGACGATTACATCCTTGTGCTCTGTGCTCGAGCTGAAAAGTGAAAACCCCTGAGATTCAAACTTTGATTCAAGCTGGGGGTCTATATCGACCTGTGAGGGATCCTGACGCGGAATGTCATCGGGCTGTGCAAACACCAGACCTGTAGATAAGACCAGTAGAAAAGCGATTAAAGTAAGATATTTAGGAAATTCTTCTAGTCTCACTACCAAAAATTTGGAAGGCCTGAATAAAAAATGGTGTAGTTCTATGAATACATTAAAAAACGACAAGGCCTAACTTAATTTTACCCACACCACCTCCCTGGGGAGAAAACGATTTGAGTTTGCAGACCTCCGGGCCGTTGTGCCCTAAATAAACTACTGGGAGGTAAGAGGAGCCTGGCGAACAGTCAGGAACCTAAAAAAGAACATTAGTTTCTCCCCAGGACCCACCCAACCTTTCCACAGAATTATTCGATAGGTTCTCTCGGTTTTCTACCTTCTCTTAGGTCCAAGCTCTTGACTTCACTGAATATAGCTTCTCTGTCCTCAAAATCCTTAGTGTAATGGAGAGAATTGAAGCTATCTGAGAGTCCATCATCTTCCGATACGATTGTGAGACTTTCATTTCCATCAGACCAAGACAGAACTCTATTACTTTCCTCAGGTTCACCATAATTTTGATCCAAGGAACCTAGAATTTCTTCAAGTACCTCTTCATAGACTTGTTTAAAACCTTCAAAGGTCTCATAATTTGCTGTCTCCATTATATGCGTATAGGCCTCTCCTAGAGAATTTCTGGGATTATATTCAAAGACCATATCCGGGGAACTTGATTTACTATTCATAACGAACAAACTAAGGTGAAGATTTTAATATATCAAGATGAGTTCATAGATCTCCCCGAAGATAATCAGGCCTGATCTCCATCAGAGAGTTAATATCTTTTCCAGAAGCTCTGTAAACGCTTTTCAAGGCCCTCATTTCCTCTGCAATCATATCCCCTGCGTTCTCTCTGTAGTTCATGAAATCATTGTATGAGTGCCTTACAGCTTCTAATTTATCCGAAAACCTAGAGGACTCAAGCCAGCCTTCCTCATAGGCCTCTACGGTTTGAGCTACTGCCTCATCCCTTACGTCAAAGTTATCCAGCCCGAACTCATCAACGACTTCTTCCATGATCTTTTCGGTACCAGAGCTGAATATGCTTTTCACCAGAGGACCTTTATTCGAGATATCAAAACCGTATCTCTCCTCAAATCTCTGGAAAGTGATACCTGATGCAAGAGAGTAATCCGCCTCCGCCACACCAAGCCCATCAAGCATCTCAACGTAGCTTTCAGGAAGATTTTGGGCCTCAAGAGCTTTCTCTCTCACCGCTTCGGAATCCTCTAACAAGGCCTCGATGTTCTCTGCATGAGTCCTTTCATGGACTTCAGCGACAGGATCATCACCTGAAACCTTGACCTTGTTACTGAGAAAGCTGTAAGTACCTCTCAGACCATCCTGCAGATCATCTGACTTCTCCACCACCACATTCTTCAGGCCTTCATCAAAGATACCTGTGATCTCATCAGAAATCATCATTATGTTAAGGCCTCCATACACAAATCATCGACATCTTCTTTTGTATATTCAAAAACCTATCATGTTCATAGTCGCAGGTTTATCCTTTCCTGTGGTACGTCTCCTGAATCTTTCAGGCCTCAAAACCTCTTCAAAAGCATCTGAAACCGGTACAGAAACCAGATTCTTCAGGTTTTTCACACCGTCGTCCTCACCGGGGACAAACTTCATACTGAACCCGTGGTTTGTATGAGGCTCGACCTCAACCCCTTCCTCAAGAGTCGGATACCCTGATACAGAAACCTCAATACCGTCTCCCGAATCGACTTCGAACTCCTCATCGCTCATACTCAGAACAGATTCTATGAACTCCGCAGGCCTACTGGAAGCATAAGAGGTCAGTAATTCCCTGTAGTTTTCATCGATTCTCTCGGTTAAATCGTTCTCGATACCGGAATCTTCTGCAAGATTCCTGTAAGTCGTCGCAGACTCAAAAATATTTCTGAAATACGTCGGGGAAAAATCAAGTTCTGGATCATCAACATCTTCAAAGTGATTGAGATAACGTTCAGCTATACTGTAGGCCTTTTCCTCATTATCTTCCTCAAAATGAGTTTCAATAGCTTTCCTCATCACTTCAACACCACCGCGTGCAACAGGTTTTCTCTCATAGTATACAGAAATCAGACCACGGAATCTTTTATTATCGAGGCCTGACAAAATCAGATGTATTCGAGGATTCTTTCAGCTCTATCTTCAGTTCCAAATCTTTGAACTGCTGAGGCTTGAGACCTCCTGCCTTACTCTCAGGCTCTACAGCCCTAACAGAGACATCCTCTTTGAAAAGTAACAGATCGCTGGATTTTTCAACCTGTATACATCGTCTACACTCCCAGGTAAAAACCCTACATCCTTATCAGGAAGATAAGAAACAAGATCGACGTCTCACCGTTGCCTTAGATACCATATAAATACAGAGAAAAAATCATCTGACAGTTTTCAATTCCAGAAGATAATTTAGAGGCCTGAGGGACTGAAAGGATCATCATAAACCTCTGTACTGTACCTGGGATTCGCATCGTCCAGTGCCTCTATAGCTCTATCAAAATCGCCTCTGAGAACACTTCTCTCAAGCAAAGCAACATCAATATCCAGGCCTTCATTACTTAAGTCCGTGGCCTCATTGATCAACTCATCGTAAACCTCGATATACCTATCATCATGCAGGTTAGGGCCTTCAAGTTCTTCATCCAGGTCCTGCAGAGAATGAACGAATCCATAGACATCATCCAGACGCTCGGCCTCCTCCATGAAAGGACAGGTAGGCCTGAAAACATATTAATCCCTTCATAGAAAATAATCACTGGACCTCAGAATTCAAATCATTTTCAAAGAGTTGGATATAGATAACAAATTCCTTCCCTAAATCCTCATCAAAGTAAGGCCTCAGTTCCTCTTTATCAGGGCCGCATAGACATCCCGCTCATCAACACCTAATTTTTCAGAAATCTCCTCAGGCTCAAGGCCTCTGTGCTCGTAAAAACCGACTACATCAACAACCCTAACTCTAGAGTCTTTAAACCTAGGCTTACCGCCAGAGACCTCCTGAGTCGAAACAATCCGAGACATACTCCGTAATCAGGCCTGAAAAGTAAAATCAATTTTCCCACGTCAAGACTCCATATATTAGAAGGTCTCTAGTGTAACACACCTGAGGGAAAAAACCATAATTTTTAGTTCAAGACTGAGGATAATTAGTTATGAGCTTCGAGGTCGAAATCAAAGAATCCGCGGAAGAACAGATCAAAGGCCTCGACAAATCCAAGAGAGAAGAAGTAATCTCACAGATGGAGAAACTTGAGAAGTACCCGGAAAAATACGGGAAACCTCTAAGAGGCAGGTTAAACGGGCTATGGCAGCTGAGATCAGGTAAATAAAGAATATGGTACACAGTCGAACAGGACAAAGTTATAGTTAGAGCTGTTAAACACAAAGATCCACGAAAAAAGATTACTGAACCTCAGACTTCAATTCATCCAGAGACTTCGAACTTTCTTCCTGACTACTCTCCAACTGCTCCATAACCTCTTCATCCTCCAAAGTCTCAATAGTGGATTTCATCGACTCAAACTCCTCCCTACTTATCCTAACATAACCATCATCAAAAACAACATCAGCCATAACTAAATTTTAGGCCTGAAAAGTTAAATCAATTCTCATTTCACAAGGCCTCTATGAAATAATGCTTCTGGCTGAATCTGCAAAACTCTTGACATCCTCTAAATCTGATCTAAACTCCTCCAATTCAAAATTTACCTCCAGCTCATAATCAGCCTGATCTCTTTTCTGCTGCAGCCTTTGAAGAAGTATAGCCTCTTCCCTCTCAAATAACTCTTTCTCATCGTAAAGAACCTGAAAAACTCTATCCGCCGTGCCTCTATGCGTCTTAGCACCTACACCTTCCGAAAGTAACGCAGCTTTAGCTGCATAGAAAAGACCATAATAAAGCCTGTTATACAGCGCGCGGACAGAAACATCAGACTCCATCATTACTTCAACATCATTCAAGGCCTGATCTGAAAGATCCATAAAATCCTCAGGCTGATCAGACATACGCTTCACCAGTTTTCTCAACCTCTCTCACAAAAATACTGTCTCTAACCGACTCAAACTCCTCAACAGTCTTCACCACAGGAACCATGAAAACCCCGAACTCAACGTTCACATCAAAAGCTAGTTCCTCAACAACTTCCTTATCCTCTTCAGAATCTATGACTACAAAGACATCGACATCACTATCTTCTCTTTCCTCGCCTCGAGCAACAGAACCATACAAAACCAGCTTCTCTAGAGACTCACCAAGTTCTTCCTGAGCTCTCTCAGCAAACTCCTCAAAGGCCTCACGATGCCGACCCATAAGAATAATTTGATCTCAAAAAGTTAAATCAATTTCTACACAAAAGGCCTCGCATATAACAGCATTATATCAGATAGCAGGAGCTTCATTCCACAAGTTTTAGATTAAGAGATAACTCATGGAAACTCCTGATAGACATTTCTTCTATGCCCAATAGCAATAACAGTTAACGCCTCGTCAGACTCATCCATTTTATAGACAGCGCTCCAGCTGCTGCGGCCGATCTTCAAAACCCACAAATCATTATCTCCTTTCAGAGGCTTGCCAAAATGCTCAGGAAATTCCTTCAACTCCTTGATCTTCTTCCTCACTCTCTCCTCATCATCAGAATCCATCTTATCCAGATCCTTCTCAGCACGCCGAGTCAAGAAAATCTTATAACTCATTCAAAGGCTTCTCTCCTCTTCATAACTGTCCAAAGAAACAACACGGCCCTCACGCTCATCCTCTAGGCCTTCCTCAACCTTATCCATAAACCTGGAATCAAGCATCAACTCCAAGGTCTCAACACGACTAACAAGCTCCTCAAAACGATCCTCCAAAACATCAACATCAGCCATAACGACAGTTTAGGCCTCAAAAGTTAAATCAATTTTGCACACAAAAGGCCTCGCATATAACAGCGTTATATCAAAAAGAGTAGAAAAGGAAATCTTCATTAACAGCCAGCAACATCACATAAATCATGGATATAGAGGTAACAGAGAAAGCGATGGAAGACCTCTCAGAACTCCCTAAATTTGCCGAAGTTCTTCAACGCGCTTTCTAATCAGAGACTCATCAGAAAAAGATTTACCATTAGAATCCTGTCTTAAACTCAAAATCAAGTCCTCAACCAAATTCTCAACGTCTATAGAACGTTCAGATCTCAAAACAATTACACCACGTCACCAGGATTTTTAGCACCTTCATCAACTAGCTCGGAATCAAAAGTCACCAAGGTTAAATCCCTATCATCAGCTATCGATAAGAGAAGACAATCAAGAGGATAGAGAAGATTCTCCAACTGGCTCTTATTAGCATCAATAAAATCAGAGGAGTCTGGGATAATAATTTCCAAACTATCAACAATCTCTTTTTCAATCTTCCTTACCTCAGGAAGTTCAAAACCCTTTTTCTTAGTCATCACAGTCCTAAACTCCATAACATTCAGCAAAGAAGTAAAAATCTCAAAATCCGAATCAAGCAAGTCACGCGCAGGCTCCGAACGATCCTCCTCGCCACTTACCGCAGCGACTAAAATATTAGAATCAATAAACAAACCCACAAACTATCTCCTCTCTCTTACTTCTCTAACAGCCTCAACAGAGTCAATATCACACTCCAAACTCCTGTAAATACAGCTGCCAAGATCACCTTTATCCTTACCTGAAAACTCCGCAACATCACTTGCAACAAAACCCATAACGCTACTATCGACCTCAAAAGTTAAATCAATTTTCATTTCTCAAGACCTAAAGAAAGGATTAAATATAGATGACGAAACTTTTTCCTAAATCCTCATCAAGATAAGGCCTCAGTTCCTCTAATACTGTTTCAGGCTCCGGAAAACTAGTTAACTGGAAAATACCGTTATGTTCCTGCTCCGAACCAAGCTTCAAGAAATCAGTATCACGAGTAACTATAACAGCATCAAGCTCAACCGCATGACCCAGATGAAAACTATCAGACCTGCCAAGGCCTTCCTCACTCATATAGAAAACTTCAAACCCTTCTTCCTCCAACAAATTACCTAGTTCAGGGTCGATATGCTCGTCAAGATAAAACTTCACGCAGTCATCTCACCGCTTAACTCACGGCGCACCTCTTTTGGATTCTCATAATAATAAACCAAAGCCGCATAAACATCCCGCTCATCCACACCAAGTTTCTCAGAAATATCCTCAGGCTCAAGACCTCGCTGCTCGTAAAAACCGACTACATCAACAACCCTAACCCTGGTATCCTTAATCCTAGGCTTACCGCCAAACACATCCTGAGTCGAAACAATTCGCGACATAACCAACAATTAGGCCTCAAAAGTTAAATCAATTTTCCATTTCACAAGGCCTCAAATATAACAGCATTATATCAAATAGAGAAAATCTTGCAGAAATTATAGAAAAAGAAAGAGAAGAAAAAAGAGGCCTCAAAAAGAGGCCTGTTAACAAGTCAATCAACTACTCTAGTTGACGACCTGTCCTGTCTCTGTGGAAATAGTAACCTGGCTATTTCCTTCAAGCTCTCCACCGTTGTCACGGTAATCAGCTAGGAACTCTCCAGCTGCACGTGTGTCCTCGCCACTGTAACCAGCGACAATGACTGCGTCTCTGTCCCCATCATAGTTAGGGATGTGCTGAATCATTCCTTCACCTTCAGTGTACTCACTAGCTGTCATGGTCTCGCCTTCCTCGGCAAGATCAGCGACAAGCTGGTTAACTGAAGGACCACCAACCAAGATCAGGTTATCATCGCCTGCCCTATGGTTAGGATCGCTGTCAGAGTCAAGAACTCCATCAGCAAAGCTGTAAGTCGGCATCATGGAAGTAACACTTCCGGATGCACTACCACCAGAAGCCGAAAGACTTCCGTCAGCTCCTGTAACAGCTAGGCCTGCGGAACTCTGACCAGCAGGAAGATGCAATGTGAAGACATCCTCATCGGAGTCCTCCTCATCAAGCATGGAATATGCTCCGTAGAAGTCATAAGCTGCGTCTACTTCTTCATCGTCCATGCTCTTAGGATCTCTGAAGTCAAAGTCATCCTCCATTGCGTAATCGACTTCGACATCCTGGGAGCCATCGTTGGCAAATGCCTCAATAGCGTATGCTCCTTCGTTGTCGTTGTCATCTTCTGGCTGTGTGACAAGAACTGCAGCAGAATTGTCTCCGCTGTCAACGTTGTCTGAGCCATCGTTGTTGCTGTCGTAAGATCCAGCAAGGTTGACTTCGCTAGCGTCAAGATTTCCATTTGATTGTGTTGTCTCCAGTCCATACTGGACAAATCCACTTACAGATGATACACCTGAGACCGATTCATCTGTGTCACTGAACTCAACAACTGCTTCAGCATCATTGGAAGCAACGCCGCTTGGAAGATCAAGAGTTCTAGTTACAGGATCAGTTCCAACTGTGAAAGATGCAGAATCGCTACCTGATGAATCCAATCCTACTGAATCAACTGTACCATCAGCTCCGGTTACACTTACTTCCTCAATGTCGTCAGTGCCTGAAGCACTGTAAGTACCAGATCCGTCAGTTATGGTTACTGTCTCGTGTGCGCTTCCTCCTTCACCTGTTCTTAATTCTACTGTTGCTGAGGAAGCTCCGCCCGTCAATGAAACGGTTGTCTCTTCTCCTTCCGTTTCAGTGAACGTTGCATCGTTTCCTACTCCGTCAGCGAATTCCTCAGCTGTGATGTCTACGACATTGCTGAGATCGATTGCGCCTGGTGCGTCGATTGCGACTGCTGCATCGGAGTCAGTGTAGAGGTGAGGCCAGAGCTGTACGTGTCCGTCTTCAGCTGTGGTTCTCTCAAAGGAGACTCTGTTTCCTTGGTGGAAGGTAATGTCGTAGTCTTTACCTTCAACTGACTCAGATTCAAGTGTGTAGGTGTCTCCACTTGTGCCTGCTGGTGTAGCGTCACCGTCGTCCGAGTCGAAGACTGTTCCTGTGGATAGATCGTTTCCAGTTTCAGTTGAGTCGAAGTCTAGTCCTTCTTCTTCGATCTCTACTGATTCTCCTGTTACGACGTTGTTCAGTGTGACTGAAACTGTTTCGTCGTCTGAACCAGATCCTGCGTCTTCTAGGTCTGTGTCGTCTACTGATGTGACTTCGTACATGTCAGCTTCTTCGTTGCTGTTCAATGTTACGTAGTCGTCTTCAGTAAGAGGCTCGCCTTCGTACTGTGCGAACTTCTCATATTCGTCTCCTGGTCCATAGTTAAAGTCTCCGTCGTTGTCTGTTTCTCCCAGTGTGACTGTTGTTTCTTCTCCGTCTGCTGTGAAGGTGAACTCTGCGTCTCCGTCGTCGACTGCGTTGACTTCAAAGACGTCTGCAGGGTCTTCGACTACGTTTCCGGTTAGTCCTCCATAATGGAACTGTAGTCCGAATAGTGGGTCTTCATACATTTCTCCCGCTTGTACAAGATCTACGTCAGAGTCTTCTGCTCCGAATGCAAACTGCATTCCGTCTAGAGCATTGAAAATCGCTTCACCGCCTTCAGTATCTGCGCTGCTGTCGAATCCTACATCTACTGCGTCTAGTGTGTCTCCTCCGACTTCTACTTCGCCTGATTCATCGATTGTTACTTCATCAGATCCAATTGAGAACTCAACTGATCCAAGTCCTTCGTCTCCAGCTCTCTTGAAGAAGTCTGTAACTCTAACTTCTGTTCCATCAATATCGATGGTGTCTCCTACTGAGACTGTTTCTGTCTGTCCGTCGACTGTTACTGTTGCGTCTTCTTCTTCACTTGATGGTACGTATGTTACTCCAAATGTAACTTCGTTTCCATCAACTGTCTCGGTAACTGTATCATCATTCGTCCCTACTG
>ERZ1034573.29-NODE-29-length-38670-cov-26.701023_pt1 | contig 38670 bp, 37 predicted proteins | sample MGYA00520641_ERZ1034573 | MGnify/ENA primary metagenome ERZ1034573 (study PRJEB33760, sample SAMEA4777724) | hypersaline lake metagenome | biome: hypersaline environment; feature: brines | place: Spain | collected 2014-08 | depth 0 m ...
ACTATACCACTCATATCTCCAAAACTGTCGTACCAGGACTCCGCATATTCCTCTGGATCAAAATTAGGGTTTCTCATATCATACTCTCGCTCATAGGCCTTCACGAACTCAGCAGCATCTTCAAAGGAATCAAAGTAATCCTCGACATCTTCCGCATGACCCAAGACTTCCTCTCTGTACCTTCCACGAACGCAGCCGCTTTCAAGATCCTCTATAACATCTCTCATAGACATAAAATCAAAACCCTGGAAAAGTTTAGGCTCGCCTAAAAAATAAAAAAGCAATGAAGAAAGGCCTTCATTCAAATACAGAAGAATAAAGAAGGTAGAAAAAGAAAAGGCCTTTACCTGAGATGCTCGGCCAGTTCCTCGATCTCTACACGTTCCTGTTCCGTCGAGTCCCTGTCTCTGACGGTCACAGTCTCTGGGTCGTTCTCCAGTGTCTCGTAATCGATTGTTACACAGACTGGTGTACCGACCTCGTCCTGACGCCGATATCTGCGTCCGATATTGCCTGTGTCGTCGTATTTGACTGAGAATCCTTCGCTTCTCAGTTCATCGGCGACTTCCTGTGCTTTCTCGCCGAGGCCTTCCTTGTCCATCAGTGGGAAGACTGCTACCTCTGTCGGGGCGACTTCCTCGCTGAACTGCATGACGGTCCTGTCCTCGCCGTCGACCTCGTCCTCCGTGTATGCATGGACGAGAACGGTGTAAAGTATCCTGTCGATACCGAAAGACGGTTCTGCGACGTGAGGCAGGATATGCTCTCCGGACTTCTTCACCTCTTCGACGCTGAAGTTGCATTTATCCGAAGGAACTGAGAAATCCTCGCCGTCGACTTCAACGATCACCTTTTCGGCTTCGAAGGCCTCAGGATCTTCCTCTGCCAGATCCTCTAGTGCATCCGCTATCTCGCCGGCTTTACCGCCGAACTCCGGTCCGAGGTAACCCATATCAGGGTCGACAGTCTTCTCCTCGACTACCTCTGGCTCGTCGTACTCCTTGAAGACTGTAAAGTCGTCCTCAGAGTACTCGTCGTGTTTCGAGAGGTCATAGCATCCCCTGTAACTGTAACCGGAAATTTCTAACCAGTCTTCCTCATCTGAATCACCTATATCTGACTCTGCGTCCCAGCAGTCGGTGGAGTAATGCGCCAGTTCGTCAGGAAGATGCTGCCTGAACCTGAACCGGTCCACATCGATTCCGATGCTCTCGTACCACTGCTTGGCGTATCCTAGGTAGTAGGCTATCCACTCCGACTCGATAACCTCTTCCTCGATCGCTTCCTCCACAGTCATGAAGAGGTACTCACCGTCATCCTTCTCCTGCTCGCTGACAGGGTACAGCTTCAATTCGACATCTTCAACCTTCTCGATATCAGGTCTGTCTTCCTCCGGATCTATGAAGTGCTCTAGCTCTGCCTGAGTGAACTCCCTGACCCTGACAAGGCCCTGTCGGGGACTTATCTCGTTCCTGTAGGCCTTACCTATCTGGGTTATACCGAACGGCAACTGGTTCCTCATGTACTCCTTGAACCTAGGGAACTCGGTAAAGATACCCTGAGCTGTCTCAGGCCTCAGATAACCTGGATTACTGCTTCCAGGCCCGATGCTGGTCTCGAACATCAGGTTGAAGTCGTTTACCTCTTCACCCACTAGGCTTTCACCGCATTCCGGGCACTGGAGATCATGCTCCTCGAAAAGGGATTCTATCTTCTCCTTGGAGAAGGCCTCAGCTTCCTCTATCTCAGTATTGTCTTCCACGATGTGGTCTGCTCTACCGGACACTCCACATTCTGGACACTCAACGAGCATGTCGTCGAAGCCGTCCAGATGGCCTGAGGCCTCGAAGACAGGTTCTGGCATCACTGTCGGGGCCTCTATCTCTCTGTGTCCAAGCTCCGTCGTGAACTTCTTTCTCCAGCTGTTTTCGATGTTTCTCTTGAGTTCTGCGCCTTCAGGTCCGAATGTCTGGAAGCCTGCGACGCCACCGTAGGCCTCTGCTGTCGGTGAGAAGAAACCTCTTCTCTTGGACAGCTCGGCTACTTTCTCGCTTAAATTATCCATAGGTTATGCACCGAGCTGGAAATTTTTATAGTCAGAACTAAACAGATTTTGAACAAGTTGCGTAAATTCACCGATGGCCTGCCGATTTACGCGACAGTCCAAAACGTTCACCCTTCATTGGTATCACCAAAGGTTTAGGCCTTGAATGTTTTAAGTTCTTCTGCTATCTGAGAAATATTAAAAACGTGGAAGTATTACATCGTATTACAGTGGTCTTTTGTGAAGAATCTTGACGACGCTGAGCTGGAAGGAAAGAACGTTGTTCTGAGGACGGATCTCAACCTGCCTGTTGAAGACGGTGAACCGCAGAAGACGGTCAGGTTCGACAGGTATCTTGAAACGATAAGAGAACTCAGCGAGAGAGGAGCAAGAACCATGATAATAGCGCACCAGGGAAGGCCTGCGAGGAACGATTTCCTATCCCTTGAAAGGCATTCGGAGATACTTTCCGAATCCATGGATCAGAAGGTTAATTTCGTGCAGAGCTTCTTCGGCTCACAGCTCGGCGATGCAGTAGCCTGTATGGATAACGGAGATATATGCATGCTTGAGAACATCCGCTTCCTCTCCGAGGAGCTTCAGAACGCATCCCCGGAAAAACACGCGGAGGACTACTTCATACAGAACGCGGTCGACTACTTCGACCTCTACGTTGACGACGCCTTCTCAGCAGCTCACAGGAGCCACGGCTCCATGGTCGGATTCACGGAACTACTCGACAGCTACGCAGGGCCTATAATGCAGAGAGAACTCGAGAACTGCAGGAAAGTAAGAGATGAATTCGACGAAGGCCTTCTCGTGCTCGGAGGAGAGAAACCCTCAGACGTCATCGGGATGCTGGAGGAGATGATTGAAGGAGTCGACGAAGTACTCCTCGGCGGAGTACCGGGAGAACTCGCACTGAAGATCAAAGGCAACGAACTCGGAGAAAAAGGAGAGTGGATAGAGAAACACGGTTTCGACACCAAGGCCTCAGAGCTTGAAGAGATGATGGATGAGTACGGCGAGAAAATAACGGTTCCTGAAGACCTGAGAACTGATTCGGGTAACCATGAGGTCGGAGAGGTGCCGGAGGACGAGATGACATGGGACATCGGAGAGAAAACAGAAGAAAAATACGCTGAAAAGATAAAAAAAGCTGAAGCGGTTGTCATGAAAGGCCCTATGGGAGCATTCGACCAGGGACACGAAAAAGGAAGTAAAAAAATCGTCGAAGAACTGGCAGAAAACAAGGCCTACACAGTAATCGGAGGAGGCCACACATCATCGCTTGTACAGCGGTTCGACCACGAACTGGATGACTTCGCTCATGTATCTATTGCAGGAGGCGCCTTCGTAAGATTCATGAGTGGAGAAGATCTCGCGGCGGTAGAGGCCCTCAGAAACCGGTAGAGAATCAGGTACTTTTGATCTTTTTTCTTCCGAAACTTAAAAAACAGTTACCTTCTCATAACATTTTATGGTCGCTAAAGGCCTCGCGGTTAACGCACAGAATATTAAGGCCTTCTGGTTTAGCGACAGCTTTTTCTATAGGTTTATGTTCTGAGAAGTAAGCTCCAGTTTTCCACGCCTTGCTTCGAACCTCTACAGGTGTTTTCTATGTTTAACACACAAGACCATACCTTCGACACAACACGCACGCAAGAACAGCGGAAAACCGTCGAAACAGCTCCTGGAACAATCAGTCCGAACGAAGTGATCTTATGCCTTCACAGGACCTGAACAACTCCGCAGAGTCCGACAGTCTGGAGGCCCTGCGCTCCAGCACCACGAACAGGCAGAGGGAAACCCCGAGGAAGCCGATGCACGGGTTCAACACGGCAGGAGCGCCGGTGGAGCCTCTGGACCAGCTAGGGTCGATGGTCGTCGCAGGACAGATGCAGGAACACGACCAGCAGATGCACGGAGAATCCGAGGCCTTCGTACCTTTCATCGCGGCAGGCTTCGGAGCCCTGAACCAGGAGAGCTACGACGAAGCACTTGAATACCTTGAGGAATCGGCCGAAGAAGCCGAGGAGAAGGCTGAGTTCCTTGAAACGGTAGGTGAAGGCCTCGGGGTCGAGATAGATGGAGCTGTCACGACTGAAGAGGTCTTTTCAGATCAGAGGTTCTGGGACATCTTCTCGGAAGAGGTACAGGAGCAGTACCCGGCCTTCACTTCTCTGAAGCGGGATGCAGAGACGATCATGTCCGAAGATTACATATCGGGCAAGATCTCGGCCTCTGAAGGCCTTGAAGCGATCGAGGATCACTACGGCGTTGATATGCCACAGGATGCTGTGGAGGCTGCGGTACAGTTCGAGCTTGAGACTGGAGACCGGATGAGAGGACCTCATATGTACATCCCGGCGGAGATCGCTGTAAGCCGGTACCTGGAGGAGGATATGGGTGTCAATCACAAGCTGGGTCCTGCGACCGAGAAGATATACGACAAGAAGATCGCAGGAATCCACGATACGACCAGAACGAAGCAGCCGGTGAAGACTCATTCACAGGAAGGTTCTCCGGCTACAGCCAACCCGTACATATCCTGGGATCCGACCGCGAACAGATTGTTCGCAGGTGATTCGAGAGAGGAGATGGAGGAGAAAACAGAGAAAGGTCCTATAAGGTACATCGCCACCGAGAAACATCCTCACAACGGTAATGAAGGTGAGGTACTTAACCCGGTCGTCGAGAAAGGCCTCTACGCGGTCGAAGGCCTCAGGATGACAGGAGAAGCAGTAGAGGTGGACGGAACAAGGCTGGAATCTGGAGACCAGCTTCTGGATTATGTGACTGAAGGCAGTTACGATCCAGACAGTCTTCTCGAAGCTGAACCGGATGAAGAGGCCTTAGAAAGCGTGAGAGAAGAGCTTCCTGAGATGTACGACAGGCTTGAACAGCAGATAGGCTACAGAGGTGAGAATTAGGTATGCCAGAGGTCGAAGTCAGGGTACCCAAAGAAGACGAGGACATGTCCGAGTTCACGGACGTGATGATGGAGGCCTGGGACGGGATGCCAGAATCAGAGGTGATACCGTCTCATGTCTTCGAGGCCTCAAGGGAGACAGGAAACGTTTTAGGTGCTTACATGGATGGTGAGCTTGTAGGCCTTGCCTACCAGATACCTGATATGGAAGAAGAAGGAGTTATCCATTCGCATGCCGTTGGAGTTGCCTCGGAACACGCGGGAGAGGGTATCGGAGAACAGATCAAAAGAGGTCAGAGACAGCACGCAGTTGAGAAAGGCTTTGATACGGTCGAATGGACCTACGATCCATTGCTCGGTATGAACGCAAATCTGAACATCGGAAAACTTGGAGGAAAAGTCTCGGAGTACAGGGAAGATGTCTATGACAGCGACAACGAGACCACTGCGGGAGAAACGCCGGCTGACAGGTTCGTGGTCGAATGGGATCTGGAAAGCGATCACGTACAGCAGACACTTGAAGGAGAAGACAGGAACTACGAACCGGAGACTGTCCTGTCCGCTGAAGGCCCACAGCTGGACCTGGAGAACTCAGTGGTCCAGTACCTGGACGGAGAGTACGAACTCGGAGATGTACCCGAGGGAACTGTGGCTGTTCAGATACCAAGAGACCGTTCGAAAGCGGAAGAAGCAGGAACAGAACAGGAATGGAGATACGCGACCCGTGAAGCCTTCCAGACCCTGTTCGATGAAGGCTTCGAGGTCGTTGGCTTCCGAACCCCGGGAGAAGACTACGACAGCAACACCTACATCCTGGAGCGCTAGAACTCCCGGCGCTCCACGGTTTTTTCTTTCAATATTTCTCTATCCACTTCACCAACAAATCCAGGCCTTTCAGGTACTTTCACTCTACCGTCTTTCACTTCTATTTCAGGGTCTATTATGTCATTTTCGTAGTATTTGTCGGAAGAAGCAATATCTCCGGGAAAGTTCACTTCGCTCAAGGATGATGCGATAACCAGCAGTGACTGTCCGAGGCCTGATTCTACAAGACTGCCTATCCACATTTCCATGCCGTTTTCCCGACAGATCTGGTTCAGTTTCTCTGATTCGTATAGGCCTGAAACCCTCTGCGGCTTCAGATTTATTATTTCAGCTGCTCCGATCCTTGCGGCGCGTTTCACGTCTTCGGCGCTATGAATGCTTTCATCAAGGCATATAGGAGTTTCTATCTTCTCGTTCAACGTTCCATGGTTTACGATGTCGTTGTCTCCGAGCGGTTGCTCGATCATCGAGAGATCGAACTGGTCAAGTTTCTTCAAATGCTCAACGTCGTCAAGAGTGTACGCTGAGTTCGCATCTGCCATAATTTCTAGATCTGGGAAGTTTTCTCGGACCTTTCTGACGTGTTCAATATCCTTGCCTGGCTTAATCTTCATCTTCAGCCTTTTGTACCCGGCATCGACGTATTCCTGGACCTTACTGACTATCTCATTCTTATCTGTGACGCCCAGTACTATACCGCATTCTGCGTAATCCTGAGTGCCGCCTATAAGCTCTGAAATAGGCCTTCCTTCCTCGACGGACTTCTTGTGGTAAAGCAACTGATCTCCCGAGGCCTTCGCTAAATTATGGCCTTTGATATCAGATACTCTTTCATGATAATCCTCTATAGATGAGCAGTTCTTCAAGGCCTCGACAACGTAACGTGAGATAACTTCTTTAGCTGTAAACGTGCTTTCGTGATTATATACTGGGTCTTGAAGCGGTGAAGTCTCACCGTAGAACCACTGATCGCCCTTCCTTGCCTCAAGTACCAGAAGGTTTCTCTCAGATATCGCACCGAAGCTTGTCTCAAAGGTGTACTTCATCTCGAGCTTTACATGGCGAAGGCCTATTTCATCGAACTCCATGCAAAAAATATTCTGCCGCGAGGCTTAAACCACTTCCGAAGACAGGCCTGTCACACAGAAAGGTTTAACAAGTTTCCCACGGAAAATACAGATATGACTCAGAAGGGTGGACGTTTTTGGAACCCGGAATTCAGATGATTTTGTGAGTCGCAATTATATTCGAATCGCTTCTGTAAAAAACTCCTCATGGCTCCTGTGATTTTTCGCTGTTTCAATCAATTCTGCATTATTCTGTCTTCTTAAAGTTCTTCTAGACTTTGCTTTACCGATTTAAGGCCTCTAGAAGGCCTAAGGTTATTTAAGCTTTCTTCTCCTATACTTTGCTGTGGTTTCAATGAGTACAGACATCAATTCAGGTGGACGTTTTTGGAAAACTGCAGTTGAACCTGCATGAAAACCCCGAACAACTAGATCAAAGTTCTCTGGACCGTCTTGTAGATGTGGCTCAGTCCGCGTTCAACAAGGAAGGCCAACCTACATATGATGACGTCGTTGAACATATAGTGCCCTCAAATACCTTTATCACTGCAGAGGTCGACGATGAGATAGTAGGTTTTTCATCTACGGATACAGTCGCCGATACGACTTATGCTGTAGGCCTTGCAGTACATGAGGATTACCAGGGCGAAGGAATCGGCAAACTTGCCAGAACAAAAGGAGTTATGGAGGAGATGGGTGATGAGGATGTCGTTACGACCCGTACCCAGAACCCTGCAGTCCTGAGTTATATGCAGGACCTGTTCAACGCCTATCCACGTGAAAACGAAGAAGCTCCGGAAGAACTCGAGGCCTCGCTGGAGGATCTGGCCTATGAACTCGATCCGGAAACCGATTTTGACCGAGAAGGCCTTGTCATGGAAGGAGCTTATCCTGAGGCCATGTACGATGAGATACCAGATCATGAGCTGAAGGCCTTCACTGATGAAGTCCTTGATTATGAAGGCGGTGATGCCTTGATGATAGGAGGAGAAGTCTCAAGAGACGAAGTTGAGGAGGCCTATGACTCCATGGTTGAGGATAGAGATTATGAGGTGGAGATGGTCTGAAACTTTTTCATATATCCTTTTTTTCTTTTTACTGGAGAAAAGATTCAAAACACCTTACCTAGAAGAAAAGTTTATAGAGGATAAAAAAATGGCAGATATTGATCCGTGGGGCGACGTAGAAGCTGGAAACTACAGCGAGAAAATGGAGAATTTCGGAATCGAACCGATAGAAGAAGTAGCGGACAGGATGCCAGACCACAGGTTCATCCGCAGAGGAATAATCTTCGGCCACAGAGGCCTTGAAGAGTTCCTGGACGCGAAGGAAGATGGTGAAGAATTTGCGATGATGACAGGTATCATGCCTTCTGGAGTCTTCCATTTCGGCCACAAATGCGTCGTCGACCAGATCAAGCTATACCAGGAGATGGGAGCACAGGTAACCATCGCAGCAGCGGATATAGAGGCCTACAACACGCGAGACATGAGTCTGGAGGAGGCCCGTAAACTTGTGATCGAAGAATACCTGACGAACTACGTTGCTCTAGGTATCGATCTGGAAAACGTTGATTTTTACTTCCAGTCAAAGGCCGGGAACAATCATCTGGCGAGAGCTGCTACCTTCGGCCGTTATATCACTCAGAACGAGATGGAAGCGACCTATGGTTCTGCGGAACCGGGCAAGATGTCTGCGGCCCAGGTCCAGTATGCTGATATTTTGAGACCTCAGTTCCCGGAGAACGGAGGGCCTAAACCTACGGTTGTTCCTGTAGGCGTCGATCAGGATCCGCATATCAGGTTGACGAGAGATGTCGCTGATAAGTACAGGGATCAGGATTTCATGAAACCTGCTTCTACGTATAACAAGTTCATGAGAGGCCTTCAGGGCGGGAAGATGAGTTCCAGTAAGCCGAAGAGTTATATCGCGTTGACGGATGAGATCGAGGATGCGAAGGAAAAGATCGATCAGGCCAAGACCGGAGGTCAGGACTCGCTTGAGGAACACAGGGAAAAGGGAGCAGATATCGAGGAGGATATGGTCTTCGAGTTACTGGCTTATCACCTGATAGAAGACGATGAGGAGCTGGCCCGGATCAGAGAGGAGTATGAAAGTGGTGAGATGCTTTCAGGGGAGTTAAAACAGATTGCGAAGGAAAAACTGGAAAAGTTCCTGGAAAAGCATCAGAGAAGACGTGAGGAGGCCGAGGACGAGGTAGAGGCCTATATCGAGGAGAACTTCGAGTTCGATATAAATCCCTGAAAAAGGTTAAAGGCCTCTAAATATATTTTATTTTCTATGTTACCTGAGTTGATCCTGCGTGAGGAACAGGAGGAAAACTATACTTTGCTAGCAGGCCTTGGTTTTGCCTCTGTGCTTTTTGCTTTTGCTGTTTCGGGTTTTCTTTTTCCGAGTCAGGCTGATCTTCTGGTAGTTATCTTCGCTGCTATCCCACTTGTTTATCCGCTGGTCAGTTTCTTCTTCGACGACGAGAAAAGTTATGCTCCTCATACTCCTGAGGCCTTGAACTATTTCTCACTGTTTTTTGGACAGGTACTGGCCTTCCTGATACTTGGGTATTTCAGGCCTGAGTTTTTCGCCGTTCAGTCTCAGGCAGCTGGTATCTCTGGTAATGCTGTTGACCCTGGTTTTTTCCTGGGTCTTTTGCTGAATAATATGACTGTGTTCGTTTCTATCGCTTTTGTTTCATTTATAACGGGCTCTGCAGGTGCCTTTATCTTGAGCTGGAACGCATCAGTTCTAGGAGTTTTCCTGGCCAGTCTTTTGCTTCGTCTTCCACGTAATGTTTCCGCATATCTTCTGGGCGATGGGAAGACTGCTCCGCCGCTGGCTTATGTTCCTCATGCGACTTTTGAAATGTCAGGTTTTATCCTGGCAGGTATCTCCGGTACTTTGATGTCTGCGGCCTTTTACAGGAAACATTTCGATAAGAAACACTGGAAAGATTTCGGAAAACTTTTCGTAGCAGGAGTCCTCCTGATACTTATAGGAGCTTTCCTTGAGGCTACATAGATCAGAAAGCAGTCTGGTTTGGATACGTCACTATACCATTGCCTGTGATCTTCAGAGGATGTATATCTGAGGAGTGGTCTGTCCTACGCATCTTGAAAACTTCCAGAGTCCTTGTCCTCGAGGAATCTGTTCTCTCATTACCCAGCAGGATGACTCCGTCTCCAACGAACTCAACGATCTGGTACTTCGAGACCTGTCTCTCTCCTCCTGTGTAAGGAATCTCAGCCAAAAGACATGCTGTACATTCCTGTTCCCTCAAGAACTGTGCAATCTCTGAAACCTTTTCCCTTCTAAGAGGCGAGGAATCAAAAACCATAGCAAACTTAGTTATAGAATCAAGTACAACACGATCTGGATCGTACTGCTCTATCTGTCTCTTGAAAGCATCGATAAACCTGTCCGGCTCGAAAACATCGCCTCCAGATCCTTCACGCATCAAATTCAGCTCCTCATGGAACTTTACCTTTCCAGCTACGCCTTCATCGTTCTCGAAATCCATGTTGAAGTTCTTACTGGTCTCAACGATGTTCCTGGCAGGTTCCTCCAAAGTAAAGTAAATTCCTTTATCATCATGGTTCTTGGCACCGTTGTACAGGAACTGGGTAGTCAAGGTAGTCTTACCGGCTCCCGAAGTCCCGCTGACTACAATAGTATGTTCTTCAGGAATCCCACCGTTCAAAATCTGGTCAAGGCCCTGGATATCAGTCTTGCATCTCGGAATCTCTGACATGTAATATTTATGTCTCTTGTAAACTATTAAAGCTGGCCTCAGGTCCACGAGGTTAGATATTATAAACAACTGAACATCATTAAATCACATAGAGGTCCAGCTAAAATATGGGAGATGACAGAGTAAGCACCGGAGTAGAAGGCCTTGACGAGGCCCTAGAAGGAGGTTTTCCCAAAAACTCTACTATAATTCTGATGGGTTCTGACGGTACAGGCAAAGAATCACTGGTAAACAAGTTTGTGTATCAAGGCCTTGAAGAAGGAGAGGAATCCATGTATGTGACTCTGGATGGAACGCCTGATGATGTGAAAGATGATGCAGAGTACTATGGCTGGAGTTTCACGGAGCATGAGGACAGGATCGTATTTGTTGACGGGTACTCCTGGCAGGCGGGAGGCAGTGATGAACAGTTCGCACTTGATGGCCTCTCAGATCTTAACCAGATGAACATGACATTTACGGATGCTTTGAATGCTCTAGGCGATGAATCAAAGAGGGTTGCTATCCACTCGGCTTCAACGCTGCTCCTGTATACGGATCCGAAGTCAGCTGTCAAGTTCCTCCAGGTGGTCGGAGCCAAAAGCTCAAGTTCTGGAGGCTGTCTTGTTATCACGCTTGAAGAAGGGATGCATGATGAAAAGACTGTTAACACTATCAAACACGTCGCTGATGGCGTAATCAAGACCAAACTTGATGGAGATGATAAGAAGATTTCTGTTCAGAGGATGGACAAAACTGACACAAGCAGAGAGTGGAAGGACTTCGAAGTAGATGATTCAGGAAGTATAAATATATCCTAGGTCTAAATAAACTCTTAAGCAACTTTTAGTATCTTACAGGGTCTTTCTCAGGTCTTTTTCAAGTGTTTCGGGCTTTAAAACTTGTTTTTGTTTGATTTGAAGTAGATTTATAAACCAGAGAAACTGAGTTTTGATTATGTCTAAAGTTAAGCTGCCACTTGAGAGACTGAACGAGGCCTTGGACGGAGGAGTCGAGGAAGGTTCTAATGTATTAATACTGGCCGATCTGGCTGTTGATAAGTCGAAGTTCGCATCTGCACTTGTAAACTACAGGTTGGATGAAGATGATAACCTTGTATACTTCGTTAACAACAGGATGCCTCAGTACATAAACGAGAGAATAGACAGTGACGGAGCAGAAGGCGAGACCGCTTTAATCGATGGTTTCTCCTCTACACTGAATAAGGGGTCCTCAGAAAGGTTCAGGATTGACACAGACCTGAAGGCAGACAGGTCAGAGTACCTGAAGGAGTCCAAGGAGACCACGAAACAGGCCCTGGAAGAACTCGAGGACTGGGGTACAACCTATGTGATGGACTCACTGGACACATTCGCAGGACAGTGGGATGAAGTAGAGGACTTCGTCGACGAGATCGGGCCTGTAGCAGAAGATACTCTGGCAGTAAACTACTACTTCCTTCCAAACCTCGGGTTCGAAGAAGGAGAAGACAACGACATCGACAGACTGAAAGAAATATTTGACTATGTAATCCATCTCAAAGGTCTTGAAAGATCAGGAATCGTACTGAAATATATCGATATCAGGAAACCAGATATCGAGACCAAGGTACCGTTCGATATCACCCCTGAAGGCCTTGTGATGTACGTACCTAAGATGCTTGTAACCGGGCCTTACGACGCCGGTAAATCTACTACGGTTCAGAACATGTCCGAGGAGGCGGTCTCGGTTGACCGGCTTGGTACGACTGTTTCTCTGGACCACGGACAGGTCGAGAGGAATGGGTTAAAGGCTGAACTGTTCGGTACTCCGGGTCAGAAACGTTTCGACTGGGCTCTCGATTTCCTCGGCAGAAGTATCTTCGGATGCTTCATTGTCGTGGACTCACGTGATCCTAACTACGACCGTGTGAGAAAGCTGAAAGAAGATCTTGAGGCTGAGGAACTTCCTTTCATAATACTTGCGAACTTCCAGAACAAGGAAGATGCCTTATCTCCAGAAGAAATCGAAGAAGAACTCGATATCAAGACGGTAGGTATCGATGCCAAGCATGATGAAGGCCTTGATGAGGCACTTCAGTCTTTGATGGAAGAAATCCTGAGCAGACACTCATGGTACTACACATAAGGTGAAGATAATGGAATACTTTAAAAAAATGTCGAGAACTAATACAGGTGCAGAGTATGTCGAGTAAAGAAGAAAAGTTGAATGAGCCATTGGATAACCTTGATGATGTTCAGGGTATCAATGGCGCAGCAGTAGTTCGCAGGGATGGTTTGTTGATTGCTTCCAATCTTGGTCAGGATATTGATGATGATCAGGTCGGTGCAATGACAGCATCCACAGTAGGATCCGGAGAAACCGCCAGCGAAGCCCTAAACATGGGAGAAGTAAATCAGGTGACAATCGAGTCCGAAGAAGGAAAGTTGATTTCCACAGGTGCAGGAGACGAAGGAATCCTTACAATACTTGCCGAAGAAGACGTAAACATGGGCCTCATCAAAGTAGAGATGGGCGACGCTGTGGAAAAGGTAAAGAAAGTCCTTTAAATACCTCAACCGTCACAACTCAATCCTTGTCCAATTCTTATATAAGTCCAGCTGCAATAATTTAGCATGCCAGACAGAGCAGGTAGCGGCGTTCCAGGTTTTGATGGATTAGTTGAAGGCGGTTTTCCTATTGGATCGGTGGTCCTTTTGACTGGAGGCCCTGGTACGGGCAAAACTACATTCTGTTCACAGTTTCTGTGGGAAGGTCTTCAGAACGGCGAGAAGTGTCTTTATATAACCACTGAGGAGTTGCCAGATGAGATCAAGGATGATGCAAGGCAGTTCGGTTACGAGTTCGACGAGTTTGAGGATAACTTTGATATGATGAATATGGAACCTTCGGACGCTACATCTTACCTTCCTCAAAATATTAGAAGCGCATGTGAAGAAGAGGATTATGATAGGATAGTTCTAGACTCTATCTCTGTGTTCGGAATTTACTGGGAGGGAAAAAGTGCTGTCCGGAAAAATATGGATGACCTTGTGAAAGAGTTCAGACGGTCAGAGGCAACTACTTTGATGACTGCAGAGCTTCCTGATGAGGATTCTGGAAAGCTTTCACGTTATGGTATCGCCGAATTTATTGCTGATGGCGTTGTCAAAATGGAGGTATTGTCTATAGGTAAAGAATCGTTTGGAAACCTGAAAGTACGCAAGATGAGGCAGACAAATGTCCGGAGAGGACAGTTTGAAACAACGATAAATGAAGATGGCCTGAAAATAGGGGACGAAACGATAGACCTAAAGTAAGAATATGAAAAAAACATTGATGCTTAAACTCCTGGCCACCGGTAAACTGAGTATATCAGAGGGGCAGTTAACCTTTGGAAACGCATCATTTAATCTTCTTCCAGCAGTCTTCCTGAGCACTCTGACTGAAAAATACCACGACGACGGAGAATTACACAAACTATATCTCATATCGTGGTTATGGGGTTACGATACAGTTCAGACTGTGAAACAGAATCTAGGCCTTGAGGAGCCTGAAGAAGTATACAAAGTCGGTATGGATTTCGCCCAGGATATGGGTATAGGACTCTATGACACTCATGACTATCACCCTGGAAAATATACCAGTTTCAAAATAGAGAGTAATCCGTTCTTCAAACACATGAACCGGGAGAAATATGAAGAACCTATAGATTATATGATAGCAGGAGCAATGGCTGGAGGAGGCAGCCATGTTCATGAGGATGTCTGCCAGACTGTCGAACTCAAATGTATGATTGTAGGCAATGAAGTCTGTGATTTCCTTACAGGAACCCAAGAAGAACTGGAGGAAAGAGGCCTATGGGATGATGCCCAGGAAAGATATCAGCTCGAAAAAATGCTGGAGTTTCAGAGAGATGTCTTCGAAAACTACCAGAAATCTAACTCTGAAGAATTCGTCCACAAACTAGTGGAACTTCTAGATGAGATATAGGGAACTTTCATAAAACTTTTAGAACATTGTGATTATGTTCAGATGACAAAAAGCCCAGATGAGATTTATAATGAACTTGTCGAAGATGTAAGGGAGAGAGAACAAGAACTTCAGGAAAATGATCTATCTGACAGAGAGGTAACCGGAGTATCAAGGCTTCTTGAAAGGCCTCCAGAGACATGGGAAAACGATAAGAAATCTCTCAGGACAGCTCCCTCAGTTTTTGTCTACGAAGAATCAGGTCATGAAGTCGACGAACAGACAAGAGAGCTTTTAACAGGTCTTGATGCAAGTATCAACGTCCTTGATGATATAATTGATACACAGGATCTGGGAAAGAGGGAAAAAGTACAGCTTACTGCTAATGCTGCCTTTTCCGGCATGCTTTCCTTCACGAATACACCAGATGAATACAGGAACGAAGTCCAAGACGTTGTAACACAGTACCTGACAGAACTTTTCCAGATTCCTATGGTTGAAGAAGAAGAAATAGATAATATAAGGCATGCGGAAACTGTAGATGGAACTATAGAGCCTTCAAGAACCTCTTATAGCTACAGAGCAAGAGATATAGATGCTTTCGCCCAGATCCCATCTCTGTTAAATGATAAAGAGTATCCAAACCAATTGACAGAAGACCTGCAAAATTTCAGGGCTAAAGAACTCATTATCAAAGATGTTCACGATGTAACAAGAGACCTACAGGACAACGACATAACGCCGATAATAGAGCTGATGAACAAGGCAGACTCCAAGCAAGAGGCCTATGCAGCGGTAGAACGGCTGATAGAATCATTTGATTACTCGAAACAGGGAAAGGAGGAATATGCTGAGGAACTGGATCAGATGCTTCCAGAACTAGATAGAGGACAGTTCTATGACCTAATGGATACTGTAGAACAAAAATACAGCATAAAGTGACCTTTAGGAACTAAGCCTGAAGATTTGAATTATTTAAGATTCCAACTCAGATTATTTTACTGTGAAACTTTCAAGCCAGGCACTGGAAGTACTGAAAATTCTAAGAGAAGACGGACCACAAACAGTAACTGATTTTGAAGAAAAAGGCCTTGACCAGTCAATGGTAAACCGTGCAGCACTTGACCTAGAGGAACAGGGCCTCATAGACCTGGAAGAGGACGAGGAATTCGAACAGGTACTTACAGATAAAGGCCTAGAAGTCAAGGAGAAAGGTTCTCCGGAGTACAGACTGGTTCAGAAAGCATCCGATGGATCCGTGGAGATCTCTGAACTTGATGATATACCGAAGGATATCGCGATCGGGAAGGCCCGTGAACAGGGCTGGATCGAGATCAAGAAGGGAGAGGTACATCTGACTTCTAAGGGAGATGAGATCGAAAAGGACCTGGTAAAACAGAGACTTAATGAACAGGATTTTACAGAAAGCGATGAAGACCGAGGCCTCATAGAGGTCGAGACAAGTACTAAGAGAAGGCTTTCTCCTACAGAGAAAGGTGAAGGCCTTGATCTAGAGGATGTAGAACTTGATTTCAACGTTGAGGCCCGTACTTCTACTCCGAGGACAGGTAAGAAACATTACTACAAGAACATCCTTCAGTACGCGCGTCAGACCTGGATGGAGATGGGGTTCGAGGAGATGGAGGGGGATTATGTTGTTCCTAGCTTCCTGAACTTCGATGCTCTCTACACTCCACAGGATCATCCTGCGAGAGAGTTACACGATACCTTCTTCGTCGAGAACCCTGAGACAGCAGACCTATCCGAATACGGGGACAAAGTCGAACACGTAAAGGAGACTCATGAAGATGGCTGGGAAACAGGTTCCAGAGGTTACGGAGGCAAGTGGTCAGAGGAAGAGGCGGAGAAAAACGTTTTGAGAACACATACTACAGCGATCTCCGCACGAACGCTACACGAGATCGATATAAATGAAGAAGAATTACCGAAGAAGTTTTTCATCGTCGGCAGAAACTTCAGGAACGAAACAGTAGACCGTACACACCTGGCAGAGTTTTTCCAGACCGACGGAATAGTGGTAGGCAAAGATCTGAACTTCGCGAACCTGAAAGGATATATCAGCAAGTTTTTCGAGAAGATGGGATACGACAAATTCAGGCTTATCCCGAGTTATTATCCGTACACGGAGATGAGCGTAGAGGTCCAGGTCTGGGACGAAGAGGACGAGGAATGGCTCGGGATGGGAGGCGCAGGCATGTTCCGCCCTGAAGTCGTCAAACCGATGCTCGGCTTCGAAGCACGGGTCCTCGCATGGGGCCTAGGAGTACCGAGGATCGCGTTCATGGCAGCAGGCCTCTCAGACATCAGAGAACTGTACAGAAACGATATAGAAATCATAAACGAGACACCGGTCTGGAGACCGGACTGGAGGTAATTACAATGACGAAAACAAGTTTTCTAAGCGACCGAACCATCGAGGTGGTTCAGTAAGATGGCAACATTAGAGATCGATAAAAGAGAGTTCGACGAACTACTGGGAGAAAGCCTGGACGAACAGAAACTGATCGAAGAGGCCTCCTTCCTGGGGGCGCACTGGCACAGCATCGACGGAAACGTATGCGAAGTCGAGACATACCCGAACAGACCCGACCTACTCTCCGTAGAAGGCCTTGCACGAGCATACAGAGGATTCTTCGACATAGAAACAGGCAGAAAAGAATACGAGGTCAAAGATGGCGACATCGAAGTCGAAGTAGATGAATCAGTCGAGGATGTAAGGCCTCACATCGGAGGCGCAGTCGTCAGAGGCCTTGATCTCTCGAAAAAGAAGATCAACGGATTGATCCAGCTGCAGGAGAAGATGCACGAGACCATGGGCCGTAGGAGGGACAAGCTGGCGATAGGCCTTCACGATCTTTCTACTGTTGATGCTCCGTTCACATATAAAGCGGTCGAGCCGGAAAAAGTAAGTTTCACGCCCCTGGAGTATGACAGAAATATGCAGCTGGGAGAGATTTTAGATGAACACGAGAAAGGGCAGGAATATTCCTGGATTCTGGAAGATGAGGAGAAGTATCCGATAATCGAGGACTCAGAGGGTAAAATTCTTTCTTTCCCTCCTATCATCAATAACCAGTTGACAGAGGTCGATTCAGGCACGCAGGATGTGTTCATTGATGTGACTGGGAAAGATAGGGCTACAGTGTTGAAGGCCCTGAATATCCTGGCGACAGCTCTGGAGGAGAGAGGAGGCGAGATAGAATCGGTAGAGATAGATGGTGAGAAGATGCCTGATCTTTCTCCCGCGGAGTTTACTCTGGATCCTGATTACTTCAGGGAGGTCTCAGGCCTTGATCTGGAGAGAAAGGAGATCGTGGAGCGTCTGGAGATGATGAAATACAGCGCAAAGGTTGGAAAAAGTATTCAGGTCGAGGTCCCATGTTACAGGAACGATGTGATGCATCAGTACGACCTGATAGAGGATATCATAATCGCACACAGGTACACCAATATCGATCCTGAGCTTCCAAACGTTGATCTCATCGGCTCACAGAGAGATATAGAGGATACAGCAGAGGTTGTCAGGGATATAATGACAGGAGCTGGAGCATTGGAGGCCTTGACCTATATCCACAACAGCAAGGAAGACTTGACTGAAAATATTGAAAGAGAGGAAGGTAATTTTGTCAAGGTCGACAACCCGCTTTCTGAAGATTACTCGGCACTGAGAGACCTTATCACGCCTTCACTTCTGGAAGTCCTGAAGCAGAACAAGCACAGAGCATATCCTCAGGAGTTCTTTGAAACAGGAACTGTCACGGAACTAGATGAATCATCTACAGGAGCCTCAAACAGGAAGAAGATGGCCTACATCAAATCAGGAGCAAACACAGACTTCACAGACGCAAGAGAAAAGCTTCAGGTGCTTGAAAGAGATCTAGGCCTTGAGATAGATGTTGAAACAGATGAAAGACCTTTCTTCCAGGATTCACGTGCTGGAAAGATACTCGTGGAAGGGAAAGAGATCGGTTTCATAGGACAGTTCTCCGAACAGATCCTTGAAAACTGGGAGCTGAATCATCCTACTGCAGGTTTCGAACTTGATCTCGAAAAAGTACACGAGCATTTAAAGAAATAAGAAAGCAGTTGAAGGCCTTGATGATGAACCCTGCGGGACCAAACTCTATCGGGTTTGATCAGCTGAAGGCATCGCTTCAGGAGTTTGCTTTTTGAGTGCTGAAAGGCCTTTAATCTTCCTCTTTATCTTCGTTTTCTCCAGTCTCAGAACTTTCTCCTTCTGTGCTGACTGAATCTCCTTTGACTTCTGATTCTCTTGGGATGACAAGCCACGCGATCAGGTATGCAAGCAGGCCTGTCCCTGCTCCGAGGAACAATGCGATCGCTATAAGCCTTACAATTGAAGGGTCGATGTCGAAGTACTCTGCAAGACCTCCACATACTCCTCCGATGATCCTATCTGATTCTGAACGGTAAAGTCTATCTGCCATATCAGTACTTTTTCCGGACAAAAATTTAATTGCTGGGGTCTGTTCTGTTCGTATTTCATCTAAATATAAAGAGAAAAAGAAGCAAATATGCGGAAAAAAGCTTTCAGGCCTTCAAAAGGCGTTGCTCTTGGAATAATGGCTTTTTACGTGTTAAACAGGTTTGAACCTCTTGTTTCCAGTTTTTATCTTGTTTCTTCTTCGTGTGCTGCCTGGTAATCGTGCAGTTCTTCTTCCTCGAACCAGATCTCGATCTCGCGTTCCTGTTCCCCAGGCTCTGAAGCATGCACAAGGTTCTTGTAAAGTCTGCCGGCCTCGTCCGCATAATCCATCGACATGTGTCCGTACTGGCCTCTGATGGTCGAAGGATGTGCATCTTTGGCGGAAGTATCTCCTACGATCTTTCTGATGTTTTCCGCTGCATGTACTCCTTCAAGAACCATTCCGACGATAGGACCTTCCATCATATAGTCTGCGAGACCTTCGTAGAAAGGCTTGTCAACATGTTCTTCGTAGTGCTGTTCCAGAAGCTGGTCTGTAGCCTGGATCATCTTCATTCCACAGATCTTGAAACCTGCGTCCTCGAATCTCTTTGTGATCTCTCCTACAAGGCCTCTCTTGACTGCGTCCGGTTTTATGGCGACAAAAGTGCGTTCAACGTGTTCAACATCATCTTCTGACATAAACTTTGTAACCTCTTATAAAAGAAGTTCAGGCGCAAGATTTATCAAAAACTCGGCTCTCTACTGAAAAAGTTTATCTGAGAGGCCTGTAAAACGTGCTCTTACATGGAAGAAGTGTAACGTTTTCATTCTGCATCCATTCATCTCCTGTCCTGTTGTCGTAACTTGCTTCAGAAGTCCATTCCATGCCCTGGACTTCTTCACTGCAGATGTTGTAGGCCTGGATCATCAGTTCTGCCTCTACACGTCTGTAGTAGTTCTGAGTGCCTTCTTCGGCTTCGGTATAGTTATCGTAGTTGTATGTAGTATGTTCTTTCCTCTCGATACCCAGGCAGACTCCTGCATCAAGGCCTACACACTCTGTCGTGACCTCTACCATTCCCACTCTTACAGGCTCTTCCGATGTGGTGTAATTGCCGACTCCGACTACAGCTCCTACCAAGAGAAGAGTGATCCCTAGAAACGCGAGATCTTTCTGAAATCCTTCCAGACTGTTCAAGGGATTTTTCTCCTGCAGATCCATATTACGGGGTGAGGCCTTCAGCTTCTTAAATCCACTGTGTACCCCGGTGGTCTTGAATTTATGAATACTCAGGCCTCTACAATAATTAGATAAGAGATGCAGCTAGGAACTATCGAAGGCGAGGTAGATACCTCCTCGTTCGAATTTCGGGCCACAGAAGAAGTAAGAAAATTCGATTTCGTATCCGTCAAAAGCAACGAAAAATGGATACTCGCACAGGTAGAAGAAGTAACCAAACACCCGGACGGAGAAACACTCGCCAAAGCCAACATAATAGGATACAGAGACAAAGGCCTCACAAAAGCACCGAGAAGAGTAATAGAACCAGACTCGATAGTCTACCAGGCAGACCAGGAACTGATCTCCGAAACCTTAGGCCTCGAAGACAAAGGCCTACAGGTAGGAAACCTCGAAACCAACGAGGAAATCGATATACACGTAAACGCAGACCAGTTCTACAAACACTTCGCAGTATTAGCGCAGACTGGAGCAGGTAAATCATACTTAACAGGGGTCTTAGTCGAGGAACTGCTTGAACAGGACATGCCCGTCATGATACTGGACCCTCACGGAGAGTTTTCCTCCCTGAAAAGGCCTAACCCGGAAAAAGAGGACGGAGAAAAGAAAGGATACAATGTAAAAGAGTATTCTCCGAATACGGATATCAACTCCGAAGCCATGCCGCTTCAGTTCTCCTCCAAAAATCTTGGAAAAAAGGAGTTGATGACGCTTATCCCGGATTCTCTGACGAACTCACAGATGGGAGTCCTGTACAACGCTCTGAAACGTCTGAAGGAAAAAGACGAGGGCTATACTTTACTTGATATCGAGGATGCGGTCTCACAGGAGGATTCGACTGCGAAATGGAATCTGCTTAACTACCTCGAACAACTGGAAGAGTCAGGCCTCTTCGATCCGAACCCTGTAGACTTAACTGATCTTTTAGAGCCTGGTCAGGCCACGGTTATCAACCTGAAAGCAGTAGAGCCGGATGCAGCAGAGATGACAGCCTATATGCTTGCCAAAAAATTATTCGACCTGAGAAAAAAGGATATGGTCCCGCCTTTCCTGATGGTCATGGAAGAGGCCCACAACTTTGTACCTGAGAAAGGCTTCGGACAGGCAGTATCAAATCCTATACTCAGAAAGATCGCATCGGAAGGTAGAAAATTCGGTCTAGGCCTAGGCGTTATATCTCAGAGGCCTGCGAGGATCGATAAAAACGTACTTTCCCAGTGCAACACCCAGTTCATACTGAGAGTTACGAACCCGAACGATCTGAAGGCTATCTCCAAATCCTTCGAGGGGATAACCTCTGAGGTCGAGAATATGATCAAATCTTTGCCTCCGGGCGTATCCTTCGTATTAGGGAACGATTATCCTGTCATGACGGATGTCAGGCAGAGAAAGTCCCAGCACGGCGGTGAGACTCAGACAGCTGAAACTTATGTGGAGAAGGAAAGTATCGAGGCCTTCAAGCCTCAGAGAGAGTTGAGCGAGGTAAAACAGGACCTGGGGGAGGATCTGTCCGAGGCATGGTATCCGCTTTACCTGGTTGAAAACTCCGACAAGAAGATCCTTGTTGACGGGGTAAAGGACCAGATAAAGGCTGAGAAGGCGAAGGTCGAGGGACAGGATCAGAAAGTCCTGAATCTTATATCGGAAGGTAAGGGGAAAAGCGAGATCGTGGACGAGACTGGTTTACAGGTCTCGAAGATAGCCTCGAAGATGTCAGAGCTTCAGGATAAAGGCCTTATCGATTCGAACAACGAGGTCGAGGAATCGATTTTCGATATCGGTATCGAGGATCAGGTCGTAGAGGAGGAGTCTCTGATAGAATTCGAGGTAGGTAAAGAGGAAGCGGAGTCCCGGCTCTCGGAGGCCTCTGTTTCCAGAGTGTATTATCCTTACTTCTCGAATGAGGAGGTTGTCTATGATCCTGTACTGGAGAAAGAGGTTGGGTGAGGCCTCGGAAATACGTTCTTAAAACATGGAGTTTAAAGTATTTACACACTCTTTCAGTGTTGCGGAGTCTTCAGGGTCCATGGTCTAGTTGGTTATGACGTCGCCCTTACAACCGCATCGCGTGAAGCGTTGCTTGAACTCACGCGGAGCGAGTGAGTGAGGCGAAGATCCCCAGTTCGAATCTGGGTGGACCCAAACCAACTGGTTACGCTCAGGTTGGCACGCAATGACCAGCTCCGCTGGTCGACCGGAGGCGCCGGTCTTGATGATCGAACTCCCGCAACCTAACGGTTGCTGGTCGGAGAAAGCCTTCAGGCCTTCGAGTTCAGAAGTTCGGTTCCAATCTGGGCGGACCCAAGTTACCTAAAATTTCCAGGGCCTTGTTGTTACCAAAAGGTATTAAATACTTCAGGCCTAATTGTTTGATGCGTCAAATCTTACATTTTAAACCATGAGAACCAAATTATGACTGTGTCCCAACATAAGCAAGCGATTGTCCTCAGAACGGATCTAGGTATGTCTACAGGCAAACTTATATCTCAGGCCTGCCATGCTTCTTTGAAGGCCTACAAGAAATCCTCTTCGGAGGATCAGAGTGAATGGGAGTCTGGAGGGCAGAAGAAGGTGGTCCTGGAGATAGGTGATGAGTATCTGGAAGATCGTTTCAGGAGAGCACAGAGAAACGATGTTCCTGCTGCGATGGTGAAAGATGCAGGACTTACAGAGGTTGAACCTGGGAGACAGACTGCATTGGGCGTAGGCCCGGCTGAAGAGTCCAAAATCGATAGTATTACAGGGGATCTCAAACTTCTTGACTAGGTGAAAAATTAATGGCAGATGACGAAGAGATTAATGAAGAAGAAATCGAGGACGAGTTCGCGGATGTAGATTTCACTGAGATGGACTGGGCTTACTACTCAGAAAAGCCTGGAATCCGTGGAGAAATCAAGGAACAGGTAGATGATTTTGTTGTAAAAGAACTGGCTTCACACGATACTGGAGAAGGCGATCATCTGGTCGTTAAACTACGTAAGCAGAACATGACTACTCTAGATGCGATCGATAAGCTGTCCAAGATGCTCCATATCTCGAAGGACAGGATAGGATACGCAGGAAATAAAGATAAGAGAGCGATCACAGAACAGTACCTTTCTATCCAGGGAGTAGAGGAAGAAGACGTAAGACAGATATTTACAGATGAATTCGAGTTGGAGGTAATCGGAAAGAACGGTCATATAGGCCTTGGAAACCTCTCAGCGAACAGGTTCGAGATAACTGTAAGAGATCTCCAGCTTCCTGTAGAAGATATCAGGAACAGATCCCTCGGTATCGTAGAGGAACTTGATGGAAAGATGCCGAATTACTTCGGAAGCCAGAGGTTTGGCTCCGCAAGACCTATCACACATCAGGTGGGAAGACTTATCCTCAGAGGAGAGTTCGAGGAAGCAGTCTGGACATATATCGCCAAACCGTATGAAAGCGAATACAAGTCCATCCGGAAGGTAAGAAAGGAACTCTGGGAGACTAGGGAAGTAGAAGGAGCCGCAGAAAGGTTCCCGGAAAAGTTCAGATACGAAAAAACTTTACTTTATCACCTGACGAAGAACCCTGGAGACTATCAGGGAGCGATCAAGAGGCTGCCGGAAGGCCTCCAGCAATTGTTTATCCATGCGTACCAGTCCTGGCTGTTCAACAAGGCCTTGTCTCGTCTGGTAGAGGACGGCTGGTATGATGAGGTGTATGAGATCCCTCTGGTCGGTTACAAGACTGATCTGAAGGATAACAGGCCTGAGAATATTATCGCAGAGGTTATGGAGGAGGAAGGAGTTTCCCAGGAGGATTTCAGGCTTCAGGAGATGCCTGAGTTGCGTTCTGAGGGGAGTTATCGCAGGGCCTTTGCTGATTTCAGGAATTTTGAGGTTCTGGATATTGAGGAGGATGATCTGAACATGGCTAGGAACAAGATGACTGTGAAGTTTGACCTGCCTAAAGGGACTTATGCGACCACTTTCCTGCGTGAACTTCAGAAGGATTGATTTAAAGTTTTTCTGCGGTGAAATAACTTCTATAAATCTGTTTGGTCCTAATAATATAGTTATGATTACATGGCTAGCCTGGCTCCTCATAGGTAGCTCACTGTTTATGGTCACGTTCTACATGAATGTGTACCGTAAAATGCCTGTAGAGGAGGAACTGGCAGATTCTGAACTGGATGAAGAACCAAAGGTCTCGATACTGATGCCCGCCTATAATGAGGAAGAAGTTGTTGAAAGAGCTATTAGGAGCGCTCTAAACATGGATTACAGTAACCTGAAAGTTATCTTCGTTGATGATGGGTCAACAGACAGGACTCTGGAAAAAGCCAGGAAGTACTCTGAGAAGGATGAAATCAAAATAATAGAACATGTGGAGAACCAGGGCAAGGGAGAAGCCTTGAACACAGCACTTGAAAACGCAGACTCAGACTATACTATAGTGCAGGATGCGGACTCACAGATAGATGGAGATGTCATCAGGAAAGGAGTCAACAAGCTTGACGCAGATGAAGATACGGGAGCAGTTATGACATCTATAAGGCCTCTGGAAGCCGAAACTTTTGTACAGAAGATGCAGAAAATAGAGTACACTTTAACCAACTTCTACAGAAACCTGATGGCCTATATAAACATACTTGATATGGCGCCAGGAGCCTACTCGATGTACAGAACAGAGGAAGTCAAAGAACTTGGAGGCTTTGATGAAGATAACCTTACAGAGGACTTGGAACTCGCATGGAGGATAAAGAAAGAAGGAAAATCGATAGAGATGGCCTTCCATGAATCAGCAAAAACAGAGTTCCCAGCGACATTCAGACAGCTTTACGGACAGAGAGTCAGATGGGCAAGAGGATTTATGTCCAATGCGTGGGAGAAAAGAGACATGTTTTTCAACGATGAGTACGGATGGTTCGGAAAGTTCCAGCTTCCAACACAGCTTATACTTCCGGTATTCGGTATCATGGGATTGGCAATGATCGCAGCGGGTTTCTGGGAGGGCATAAGAGCATCCTTCATAGATATCTGGACCACAGGCCTCAGTCTGCCAGGATTTGGGGGTCTGGATCCGTACAGGACCGCTCTGAATTTTCCCGCGGTTATTTACGTACCTCTTGTAGCGAGTTTAAGCTTTTCAGTTGTTGAGCTGAAGGTGGCATACAGCGAGTCAGATTCCAGGTTTGAGGACGTGTTGCCTTTGCTCATATACTTCGGAACATTCTTCATAATTAAAGGGGTATTTTGGATGGCCGCTATTTTAAAAGAACTCGGCAGAAGTGAAGAAGTATGGAGCTAATAAAGGAATCTCTTCTGAAGGCAGCTGCAGTGACAGCTGTTGTACTGGCATTCGGCTTCCTTATAGGCCTTCAGATGGATGATGCCAGGACTTCATATATAGATGATAGGATTTCTGAAGCCGCAGTAAGTGCCCAGACTATCGTGGCAGTTGAAAATTACCTTGATTCCAGTGACAACTACTGTATGCTGGTCAAGGAGGAGATTCCGGATATGGGAGAGAACAATGCGGAGATAGGCACCACTTTACAGCAGTTCTCCAGTAAAGGGATCGGCAAACGCAATGAATACAAGGCCTTAAGGAGAGAATACTATGTAAGCCAGTTAAGGCTCTATAACACGGTGATATCATACAGAGAGCGATGTGAGACAGATATGGACGCTGTCATGTTTTTCTTTGATGGGGACCTTAATTCGGAGAGACAGGGATCGGTACTCACTGAGTACAGAGAAGAAGTCGATAACTCGACCAGCATCTTTAGCTACAACCTTGAGGTCGAGAAATCCAAGGTACTGGATGTACTCAAGACAGATTTCAATATAACTGATGGACCTTCAATAGTGATCAACGGCAACCAGACCTACAGGGAATACGTACCTCTCAAACAGCTGAAACAGGTCATGGATGAAGTAGATGAAAACAGTACATCAACAAACAAAACAATAAATGTTACCAAGGTAGCAGAGTGAACCTCGAAGAGATGAATGACAAACTGGAAGGAAAGAAGATAGCTGCAGTTTTCCTATCTGCTGTTCTAGGCCTTTCTCTGGGATTAGGTGCTTCACAAAGTATGGATACGCCAGTTCAGGAGGAGGAAAGTTACTGCAACAGTATAGAGTCCCAGGTAATGGAGGAAAGAAACATCTCAGGTACACTGGCGTGCTTTGAACCAGGCCTTGTACAGGTGAACCTGTCAGAGAAGGTAGAGAACAATTCAGAGCTCAGATGTGTATGCAGACAGGAGTACGGAGATCTTGAACAGATAATACCGATAAGCGTAAGTAACTAGTACCTGTACTTCCTTGAGATAGAGATCTTGTTACTACGACCTTCCTTGCTCTTTTTGACGATACCTTTTTCCTCAAGCTCGGAGATAACACTGGAAATCTTGGCCTTAGAGTACTCTGATTCGTCCACGATATCTTTCTGAAGCATCGAGTTATCGTTCTCACGCACAGTATCCAGCACATCAGCCTCATCTTCCGAAAGATCCTCATAGACCGAATCGATATCCTCACGTGAAGTAGCCAGTACATAAACTCCTGCGATAAGCAGAGAGACTACAAGAATCGGGAATATCCAGACAAGGCCTATACCTCCATCTTCAGACGTCTGGGGCTGGGAACCATTGAAAATCGCCTGAAAACTCTGCTGTCCCAGACCAGGATTTCTGTCCCAAGTTACATATATCCTCTGACCATCCGTCCCGGAAACACCGAATTCAGGACTGACAACAGGCAGAGAAACATTCGAATCCTCCACAAGGCCTGAACCCTGGGGAAGCAAGACCTTCAGACTGTAACTATCCGTAGGCCTTTGAATACTTTGACTGTATCTGAAAATGTTTACCCCCTCTCTTTCAGTAACGAGGCCTTCCGTGCTGTATTCCATGTTCATGGTGAAATTCTGCCTATCTGTGTCACAGGTTATGTAGGAGCCGGGCGGTAAGGCCTGTCTCTCGCATTCAAGAGGTTCTCCATCGGCTGTAGCCGTGAAACTTCCTGCTACGGGAAAGGTGCTGGTGTAGTAGAAAGCTGAGGAACTCATCTCCTCGATATCCATGCTTACATTGACATTTGATGTTTCCAGGTCTATAGTAACGTCGTGACTGGTTATGGTGGTAGCGGAAGCTGAACCTGCGAACAGAAGTGCAAGCACCAGGAAAGACAGCTTCTTCATTTTTCAGTATCTAGCCTAATTTTCCTCAGATTTTGATACCAGTATGCCTCCAAGGCCCTGTCTTGCGTACTGCTGCATAGTGTTGGCTACCTTCTGAAGCGATTCCTGACTCTCTTTCAGGTCCATCTCGTACTCGTCAGGGCCTTCTACCTGTACATAGGTCGGCCCGTAATGAAGTACCAGGTTGATGGATTTCGCGAAGGTATCGACATCTACTTTGACCTCTGAGACCTGAGAGTATCCTTCTTCAAGATCTGGATGAGGGTCCTGAACCTTTGAAACTTCCTCTGTCTCCTGTTCAGTTATCTCGACCTGTTCTTCACTGGCCAATGTCTCTAAATGCTCCTCTAAAGCTCCTTCAACAGCGTCCTCGCTAGGGGCTACTGCCTCGAAAACCATCCAAAGTTTTACTCCCATAATGAAAATATGGGACTCCTTATCCTTAAAGCTGTTACCTAGGCCTTAAACTAAAAACAGATGCAGACCAACTAATACACAGGCCTATCCATGGAAATTAAGAGGAAAATAAAAGATCTGGAATACGAGTACTCCTTCGACCAGAGAGAGCTTGGAAAGATACTTTTCATTGTCTCAGTAACGTTACTGGTAGTTTCGCTGTCATCGTTTTACCAGACCAGAACCACTATAGACCACGTCCAGCAGCTGAACTCGGACTTCGAACAGCTCGACGCTGTCGTCAACACTGAAAGGTTTAACCAGAGCCTCTCGAACATAGAAAGCCTACAGGGAAGTGTAGAAGGAACAGATTTCCAGTACGCAGTCCAGACCTTCCAGGGCATGCAGTACACACTGGAACAAGCAGATAAAGCCGAGGAAAAACTTCAGTACCTCAGAAAACTTTACCAGTGGCTGACACTGATATCGCTGCTCGGAGCCACAGCAGGCCTCACAGTGATATTCATATGAAAAAAACCATATTCCTCACAGCAGTTATACTCCTGACAACTATGGCCTCCGCAGAACAGCTCCAGCTTGAACTGGAAAACGAAGACGGCCAGACAGTTCCAGCAGAGTACGAGGTATATCAGGACGGAAACCTGATCGAATCATCCAGCGACAGCCTGAATGTGACTCTGACACAGGATGAAAACTACACAGTCAAACAGAAGGCCTCGACACCGGAAGGATGGTACAATTTAACATACTACAACCTCAGTGTCTCCCAGGACGTCAGTCCGACCACACAGCTGATCAACACTACTATTCCTGAAGATCAAACGTTCCTGACAGATAAATCAAAGACTTACGCGGTCCAGACCTCGAACTTTGACTACTTCAGGGCCCAGATAAGGATAACTTCGCCAGAACAGCCGAACAGGGTAGGCCACTGTCTGAACTATGATTATCAGGCTTCGGAGTGTACAGAATGGAACATAAACTCTACAGGGGATTACAGCTCTTCCTACAGCTCCGAGGTAATAGATTTCAACGTCACAGACTTTGACGGCTACACCACAGGAGCTACAGCGCCTTATCCAAACATCACAGAGATCAGGATCTACGATGTTACAGATACCATGAACAACAGGGAAGAAGGAACTCTCCTGGATCAAGGCCTTAACTCGACGTTTTCCGTCAGCCAGTACAGTCCGGGAGAGTACCGCTTCGAGTTCGATGTCGTTAACAACGGGAGCGAGGCATGGGACCTGGCATCTGAAGACAGGATTTTTGAATCAGGCCTCTTAACTGAGTGGACTGTCTCTGATATATTCTACGAGCTGGGTCAGATATATGAGCAGGGAACTTTTTCCGGCGGAGAGGTCTCATGGGATACGAATGAGGGAGAACTCGATACCTCTGGATCCAATGATACTTTGGAGGCTAATTTCGTCCTTGATCTAGGTCTAGACCAGTCTGTAACTACAGATAACCTGTTCGGCGTTGAAGATGTCTCTGAAGAAACTGGGACTGATGAAAAACATGAGATAAGATGGAGGAAGCTTGGAGACCTCAATGTTTCTATCCAGAAACCGCCCAACGGTACGGTGCTGTCCAAGGGGCATAACTTTACTGTGAATGGTTCTGTTGAATGTCTTGACGGTTTCTGTGGAGAAGTTGCTGTCTCTCCAAGATACAATACCTCTGAAGGCTACCGGAAGATACCTGAAGGCTCAGGAACACCTTTCTACACTGATGAAAGTAACGAGAAAGTCTGTGGAACTCTCTCCAGCTCCGAGACCTGTTCAGTAAGCTGGCAGGTAAACGCCACAGGAGATCTCGAGTCATGGCACCGACTGGATGTAAACTCCAGTTCTAACTACTCCGATATCTCTGAAAGTTCCTCAAGTTACACGGAAGTCCAGATAAACGAGATGCTTATAATGGATCTTTCCTGGGATGAGATAAGCTTCGGATACGTCAACCCGGGAGAAAATAATAAACCGGCCGAAAGAAACGGCGAAGAGGCCTACAACATCTCGATAGGAGAGGAAAGCCTGAACGTAGATAATCTATGGGTAAAAGGTTCAGACCTGATGTCAACAGTAGATCCAGACTACAGGATAGGCATAACAAACCTGACTATGACCACAGATCTGATAGACAGGAACCACACCGTCAGACAGGACTACACCCGGCTGATGGAGGACATAAGCCCGGGGACAACGATAAACACCCGTTACTGGCTTGACATACCTCTAGGGAGAACCCAGGGAGGATACACCGGGTCACTCACTTTCAAGGCAAACACGACACGATGAAAAACAAGAAGAAAATCCTGGCAGCAGCAACCCTCCTCATGACTACAACAGCGACAGCCATGACCTTCGGCACATTCCAGCAACAGGAAATCAAAGAAACGGGCGGAGAACCTGTGGAATACAAGATAGGTATGGTCAACCTCGGACAGGAACCTCTTAAAGTAAATATAGAGGCCTCTGAGACAGGCCTGGCAAGCCTGAACCTTGAGCAAAGCATGAACCTTGGGCCTTCAGAGATATCCTCCGACCCGGAAGGAAGAAACTGGTATGCACTGGGCAACGGAAGCTACGCAAAGATCACAGAATACAGCTTCACCGCGGTAGCCAGGAACTTCAGGAACACAAGTTTCACACTCGATATCACAGCAGAAACCAATAACTCCGGGGAAACAGGGTCATACAAACAGATAATACAGGAAAGAAGCTACACGTTTACACTGGTAAACGAATCCTACAGCAAAGGCCTTATCCAGTTCCAGAGCGATGAAGAAACAGAGGAACAGGAAGAGAAAGGACAGGCCGGTAACTTGACGATCAACTCGTCCCAGAACCGCACAGAGGACCAGAAAACCATCGAGACGACAGAGAAACAGGAGGAAGGCCTTCCGGCGACGACCCTGGCCCTCCTTGCGGGCCTTACAGTCTCGCTGGCGTATATACTGAGGATGGTGGTCCTGTGAAAAGGCAGAAACTGGCTGTAGCGGTCTTCGTAGTCCTGTTCACAGGCCTATCTGCTTCAGCGTCTCTTGATGTCAACACTGAAAGGGATTACTTCGCTGAGGGCGATGAGATATATTTCAACTTCACAGGTTCTCCAGGCAACTACAGTCTGATGCTGGACAGGCAGGGTAACGAGGTAGAGGCTATGGAGTTCGAGGTCGAAGGTCAGGGCAACCTGACTTATAGTAGAGAGCTTAATTACACCTTTGCGGACGGAACTGTCAACGATGATGTGTCTGCCTTTGTCAATAATACTTCCGCGAAGACTCAGGAGTTCTTCCTCGGTACTGGGGAGCCGTTAATTGATGGCGTTGATGTTTCGCCGGAAAATCCAAGATTTAACGATTTAGTGACTATAGAAGCGACAGTACTGGATCCGGAGATGGATGTTTCAAATGTTTCCTTCATCACACAGGAATACAATAGAACAGTTGATGAAGAGATGTTCGAGCTAGTCCAGAATCCTCCCTATTACACTTTCACAAGAGGTTACAGGCCTGATTACTTGAGCGGATCAGATGAATATCAGCAATCTTATAGGATAAAAGCTGAGGACAACAGTACTGAGACTAATTACAGCTCCAGTTTTGAGGTCTACCCTAAGGATTACGCCATAGATGAATCCGATATAACTGCTGAAATCAGCGGTATCTGTGGGGTAGAGGCTGATCCTTTCAGGCCTCCAGGAGGAGGAACGCTTTCTGTAAATGGGTCGAGTCCGTTTTTAGTAGGTTTCGAGGATAAAAATTATCCTGTAAATCTTTCCTATTCTCTCAATGTTTCGTATGAAGGTAATTACAGTCAGTTACAGGATGATGAGCGGGTTGAATGGATGAATATGTCTTCGTTTGATGAGGACTATGAAACCAAGGAAACTGAAAGCCCTATAACCCAGACCACGGATAATACAGTGTATACTTACAACAGAACGAGCCGTTTCGGCTGGTACAGAGGCCATCTAGATGTGAACGGCACATGTTACACGAAAAGGGTAGAGGACAGTTACTATGAGGGCAACCCAAACATCACCAGAGAAGAGTTCCCTCAATGGAGCGAGGAAGATGTTACTCCGGACAATGATTCAGAGTTCTCGACTAATTTTACGGCGGTTTTTCAGGTTGTAAGGCCTGGTGGAGGAGCAGGGGAGGGAGATCCTACTGACAACGCCACTGTGCCAAAGGAGGCGGATGATCCAGAAGAGGAAGGAGAGAGGATGGACGAGGATAATCAGGAACCAGGTCAGACGCCTGTACCGGAACCCGAACCTGTACCTGAGCCAACTCCTCAGCCTAATCCGGAACCAGCTCCATCTCTCAGCATTAATATAAGAGATACTGAGGATGTCTATGAGTTATATAGAGGGAGTTATTCTCCGGTCGACCTTACAATCACGAACCTGGCTGAGACGAACTTTACAGAGCTTTCCTTACAACCCCTGATAGAACAAATGGGAAATGGATGGCAGTCAAGAGACGCATCGATAGAAAATCTCCTCCAGGAAGAATCAGTTAACAGGACAGTATTCATAAGGCCTTCAGTTGACGAAGAAACCGGAAGATACAGCATGCCAGTACTGGCAGAGGACACAGCAAACGACAGAGACCTCGACCTGCAGTACGTAGATCTGAACGTAAAAAAAGCAAACTTCAGTACAAAGGTCGAGATAGCGGAGATACCATCGACTCTACAGTTAACAGCTGGTTCACAGAACACAATACCGGTCTTACTCAACAACACCGGAAGAAAAAACATCTCCGACCTGAATCTTAGAGTTCAGAATCTAGAACAGTGCGGACAGGCCTCGACTTCTGATACAGGCCTTGAAGTCAACTCAACAAGTTCTCTTGACCTCAGGATCAACGCATCAAATAATCTTGAGACCTGCAACACAACAGTGATCGTCTCAACATCTGAAGGAGCATACACGTTCTCAGATCTTTCAGTAACTGTAGAAGCAAGGCCTGGAACGATACCACCAGAGTTCAGAGTTCCAGTGATAGCAATCCTCTGGACTCTAGGCCTCGTATCTTATGCAGTAGCCAGGAGAAAACTGGAGCTTGATTCCATGCTAGTAAAAGGACCTTTCGTCATAATGGTGATGGGAGAAGTCCTCATAATCCTTTACCTCGCCGTACAGTACTACGACATAATACCTGACGGGATATTACCTTTCTAGCTCTTCTATAACTGATTTGGCTGTATCGATAACCTCTTCCATGTTTCCTATATGTATGTTCTTCGTGTACTCATCTCTCTGCATCTGATTGAAGAAATCCGCCAATTCTTCCATCTCACTGTACTCTCCAACAGGCAGATTATCAGCTAACTCATCGTACGTCATCTCCTTATCGATACCGAGCCTGAACTCCAGATAGGCCTTCAGGATGTGGGCAGTCTTAACAGCAGCCTCGCGGTCACCAAGGCCTTTATACGACTCCAGCTTATCCATAACCTTCTCACTGGAGAAAGCAGCCTCTGACTTATCTCCTTCATCTTCCCGGGAAATACTGTTTTTCAGGTTCTCTCTGAGGCCCTTGATTTTTTCCTCGGCTGCCTCACGTCTACCTAGGTCATCTTCCTCCTCCACTCTCTCCTTCCCGGCACCCATCAACATCTCGAGATCTTCCTCAGCTTCCTCACGTATCTCTTCCTTACTCTTCATATCCTCGTCCCCGGAACTTTCCGATTCTTCAGAACTGTCTTGCTCGTCCTTCACCTGACTGTAAAGTTTCTCAAGATCAGAGTTACTGGCACTAGAAAGATCATCCTCATCAAGGCCCTCATCCTTCAAACCGGAGATAAGTTCCTCCCGTCGTTTCTCCTCCTCAACAAGCTCTTCAAGATCATCCAGACTCAGGGCCTCAAGCTCTTCATCGCCGAAATCAGTATCAAGGCCTTCAACCATTTCTCTTTTTTCTTCGAGACCTTGATCTTCCCCTGGACCTTCTCCACTCTTATCCTTACCCATCTCTTCTTTCTTTTCTCCGGAGGCTTGAGAACTTTCTTTTTTCTCTTCCTTTTCCTTTTCTTCATCTTCTTCCTCAGATATTTCCTCACCTTCTTCCTCCACGGTTTCTGAGAATTCCTCGTCTTCCCTGATGCCTTCAAGATCTTTTTCCAGTTTCTCTACATCTTTTTCAGTTTCCCGAGCATCTATTTCTATTCTTCTTTCCTTGAGCTTCCTCTCAAGAAATTCCTTCGCACTTTTACGATCTTTGACCTTTTTCTCTCCCTCAAGCATCCGTTCAAGGCCTTCGATGTTAATCTCTTCCTCCTCAACAAAACTGCGTAGTTCTTTGACTGTAGCTCCCAGGATCTCTATCAGTTCGGTCTCTCCGATATCTCTTCGGTCTTTTTCTCTGGTATCTATCTCTTCTTTCTTCTCAAGGTCTTCCAGTGTGTCTCTAAGGCCTTCGATCTCTCCCTCTGCGATCTCAAGGTCTTCATCTATCTTCCATTTTTTTCTTTCATCTTTGAGTTTCTTCAGTACTTTTTTCCTGTCTTTACCGTTTTTTTCCGCTTCTATAAGCTGGTTTAGTTGTTCGGGCCTGTAATCTTTTTCTCCTAGCTCCCTCTCTATCTCCTCTGTTGTAGAAGTGACGAAACCTGAGATCTCTGCTGTCGAAAGTTTACTGGAATCAGTCATTTTTGCCTCTGTAAACAGTTACTCTCTCCGGATAAAAATAACTTAAGGTATTACCTCGATTTCTGTAGCCTTCAGAGCCCACTCGATCACCAGAAGTACAGCACTCAGGATGATGAAGATGTAGGAAAGATCTGTCCGTACATTCTCCGATTCAAGGCTTAGGAAGGCCTGATCAAGTTCTTCACTACTGGTGGCGATAGATACATTCCCTGAGGTCTCCTCCGCCAGCATACTCAATTTCTCGGGATCCAGGTTAGGGGAAACAGATTTTGAAACATTTTCTCCCTGTAAAAGACCGTACTCCTGTGACTGGTTGCCTTCTTCACCGATACCGATCGCATAGATCGAGATATTCTGGTTTGAGGCCTGCTGTGCCGCTTCTTCAAGTTCTATCCCCTGGTTGTTAGTCCCGTCAGTCAGAAGGATTATGGTCTTTTCTCTATCAGTATCTCTTAGAAGTTCTACCCCCGAGCTTATCGCATTACCCATGGCCGTACCTGCTGTCTCCCCAAGCTCTGTCTCAGATATCCTCCGGTCTAACAACCGGTGATTTGAAGTCAGTTCCACTGTTTGTTCCACTTCTCCAGAGTAAGCCACGAAACCTGCCTTGCTCTGGTTCGGTAAGGCCTCTACGAAGTTCTGCGAACTGGATTTGGCAGCCTCGAACCTGTTCGGCTCTATATCAGATGTAAACATCGAACCTGATGTATCAAGTAGGATAGCATAGTCGGATTCGGAGACCGTCTCTTCCTGTTGCAGTACAGGGTTCGAGATACCGATTATGAGAGCTGTTATGGCCAGGAACTGGGCTATTAGCACCAGATCATCGGTCTGGATAAATCTTCTGTCCGCTACCTTCTCCAGTGTCTCAAAGTTACCGAACTTCATCGCCCGGTTCTTCTTTTTTTTCCGGTAGTAAAAGAATATCAGAAGTATCAAACCGTTCAACAGGAACAGAAGATTGGTGAACTGGCTCTCAAAGATAAGTTTCACCAGTTTCCACCTCCCTCGCCCTCGAAATATTCTGCAAAGGCAGCTGAAAACTCTTTCGTAGTCTCAAGTTTCAGGAAAGCTCCTCCACCGTTTTTTACCTGTGACTCGATCTTTTCCTCCTGTTCCAGGGCCTCTTCCTCGAATTCATCCTCCACTTTTGATGTGTTCACAACCATCTGGTCTCCGTCAACGGACTGGAACCTGATGTTCCCTGATTCCGGTAGTTTATGGTCTCTGGGATCTCTCACCATTATGCTGAGGACGTGGCGGAACTTCTTGGAGGCGACTGTCATCTTTGATTTCCAGTTATGATCTACGTTGAGGAAATCCGAGATAATGAATACTGCAGTGTTTTCCTTGATCTGTCCGATAGTGCTGTCCAGGGCATCTTCAAGGTCGAACTGCCCGCCATGATTTTCGAACTTCGTGACCTCATGCAGGACTTTCTGGTACTGGGAGTTACCGCCGTCAGGGGTGATCACCAGTTCATCCTCTCCAAAGATACCGAAACCCACGTTCATACCTGCGTCCACAGAAGCATAGGCCAGAGCTGCGGTCATTATCGCACAGTACTCCGACTTCAACTTGTCTGCCGTCCCGAACATCATCGTATCGCTGGCATCCAGAACGATAAACACGTCCATATCCTTTTCCTCCTCGTATTCCTTGACATACAGGTCAGGAGACTTCGCAGAGTTCTTCCAGTCAATCCTCGAAGCATCATCGCTCGTCTGATACTCCCTCAGGTCCGAAAACTCGATACCCGAGGCCTGGAACTGCTCCTTGTACTTCAACAAGAAACGGAAAAGATCAGACACTCTCTTGACCTCGGAATCCACCTGCTCAACCAGGTCATCAGAACCCAGAAAATCATCAGCATCCATCAATCATCACATCTCAAGGCCTTATCCATGAATTTTTCCCCTTTTCTTTATCTCACAGGTACGTTGTCCACGATGTTTTGGATGATCTCCTCGACCTCTATACCCTGGGCCTCTCCCTCGTAGTTGAGGAGTATACGGTGGATGAAAACCGGTTCGATAATCGCACGGATGTCCTGAGGCTTGACATAATGCCTCTTGTTGTAGATAGCATGTGCCCGGGCAGCCAACGCAAGGTTAATGGAAGCCCTGGGAGTACATCCCCACTCGATGTACTCACCGTACTCAAGACCGTAATCCTCCGGATTCCTGGACGCATCCACAAGATCCACGATATAGGCCTTGATCTCCTCGCTCACAGTAACCATCTGCGAGAAATCCTGAATATCATTGATATCCTCATCAGTCACGACCGGATGGATATCGAAATCATCGTCGTCCATGATGTTTGCGTTCATGTCGATTATCTTCTGCTCGTTTTTCTTCTTCGGATAATCCAGGTAGACCTTGAACAGGAAACGGTCGATCTGGGCCTCGGGAAGCGGATAAGTACCTCCCTGCGCCACAGGATTCTGCGTCGCCAAAGTAAAGAACGGTTCCGGAAGATGGAAGGTCTGGTCACCTATCGAAACCTTGTGCTCCTGCATCGCCTCAAGCATCGCAGACTGAACCTTCGGAGGAGCACGGTTTATCTCATCAGCAAGTATAAAGTTAGCAAAGATAGGGCCTTTCTCAATGTAGAAACCCTTATCCTCGTTATAGGCCTCTACACCAACAATATCCGAAGGAAGCTTGTCCGGAGTGAACTGGATACGGTTGAAATCAGTACCCTCAACAACTCTTCCCAGTGTCTCAATTAAAAATGATTTTCCAAGGCCTGGAACCCCTTCAAGCAAAACATTCCCTCCTGCAACTATCGCCAGCAAAACCTGGTTCACAACGTCTTCCTGCCCGATGAAAGCGTTCTGGATCATATGCTCCATGTCATGAACCATCTCTCCGAACTCATCAGCTTTCTCTGCCATCTCCTCCTCGGAAAGATCTGCATACTGGTTCGTCATACAAAAGAAAATTAGGGGAGGCCTGAATAAAAATCCATGCAGAAAAAACGGGAGGCCTCAGAACTGGGTATGGAAATTTTTTCTTCAACAGAAAGAAGAAAAAGAAAATGAAATGTGGGTTACTCAGGAGTCAATTACTCCTGAGCTTCTGTGTCGGCTGTCGCGTAAATTGTGAGTGAACCTGCACCGACCTGTCCTGCTGAAACTCCCCTTGGGACGTTCATCGCTGTGTTCACAGTGAATGACTGGTCTGGCTGAAGCATGTCACTTGGTGTAGTTGTGTCCAGTAGGTAAGTGGATTCTGAACCGTCAGACACTACATCTGTTGTTGTGTTAAATGCAACGTTGTACTTGTTCAGTACAATCTGTGCTGTGTCTACATTGGTAGAACCTGGACATGCCGTCAGTAAATCGTAGCTTTGGTCGCTCTCACCGTTCGCTAAATCAAATGTTACTGAGCTATTGACGATACCGTACTTCGATGTTCCTGAAGCATCGGCAATGTCGTATTCTGTGAACTGAGAGCTATTTGTGAAGTCGTAACTTCCTAGCTCGTTCTGGTCGCTCGGAGCTGTTCCGATTCTGATCTTGTTGAGGTCTCCTGTTGAGGATCCATCGCAGATATCTCCATTGTAAGTTGGTAGATACCAGTAAATCCACTGATCGCCGAATCTTGCCTGACCTACGTGGTCATTCGCTACACTACTTCCATCAATTGAATCAGGTAGATTGATTATCGATGGAACGTTGCTGTCCTCGTACTCTACTCTGTTTACATAATGATATACAGAGTCGTTACCGAGGATGTTGAGTGATGTGCTGTTGTCTGGTTTGACTGTCATGAAGTTACCTGCATTGTAAGCTCCAGGGTTACCTGTTCCGAATGGGTCTGTGTCAGGATAAGAAGTTCCTAACCAAACCTGATCGATGTATTCGGAACCAGTGTTTGCGATCTCGACTCCAGAGAAACCTCTGTCAGACTGCTGTTCTAGCTGTCCTACTGTAAGACTTGGGTAATCAAGAGATTCTGGCTTCACATCCAGTGCGATCGTGCTGGTCACGTTCGCAGTTACATCGTTTTCTGAACTCGTATCGCTGGTAACTGCTGTCGTAGTTGCGACCATTCCAAGCGTAAATGCCAAGATTGTGAATGCTGTAATTTTGTTGTTCATATTGTCACCTCCTTGTAAACTGTTTGTTCAAGATTTTGAATTCGTAC
>ERZ1034573.30-NODE-30-length-37858-cov-13.929133_pt1 | contig 37858 bp, 41 predicted proteins | sample MGYA00520641_ERZ1034573 | MGnify/ENA primary metagenome ERZ1034573 (study PRJEB33760, sample SAMEA4777724) | hypersaline lake metagenome | biome: hypersaline environment; feature: brines | place: Spain | collected 2014-08 | depth 0 m ...
TATTATTTCATACTAGTGAGCTCAGTAGCCTGAAGATAAATCTGAACAGTCCCTGTAGAAGCGATAGGCCGAAAAGTATAGTTGAAGCGAACAAACTTGCGAGGCTTCTTTCGGTTGGAGATGATGGATTTTCGACATTACTGTCTGATGAATGACTCACATCTAGAGATTGTCAGGCAAAGTTTAACTTTATTGGAATTCAGGCCTCTCCACTTGAAATCAGGGGGTCGTCTGAGAGATTTTAACAGAATTAGAATCCATATATTATCTGATAATTGTTTGATTTCTGTTTAATGATTTCTAAGAGTTTTTCAGCTCATTCCTGGTGTGTAGGAATTAGATATTCTGTTTTCTATTTAGATATATTCCTTAAATTTGAGAATACAGATCTCTGATTTTTCTATCTCTGTTCTCTGGATGCACGGTATAATCTGAGGTATTAAGGCCTGTAAGCTGTAAAATTCTTCCCACCCCTTTGTTTCGAGTGGAGAATTTTGTTTCTGAGATCGGAAAAGCAGATATAACAGTAGTATACTATTATAACATAATTATATTATTATAACAGGGTTATATCGAGAAGATTCGGCTCACGATTTAATCTCCAAAGGAAATCAGGGGGTGGGGGTCGTACTTACCTCGGGTTCGGATGGAAGCAATTATAAGCCTTAATTTCAAGTAGAAAATATGCGGGGAGGACTGATCAAAATACAACTTACAAATTTCTCAATGGTGAAGGCCTGAGTGAGTCAGAGTAATCTCAAATCAATGTTTTCGAGTTACGTTGACAAGGACTCAGTCTTCAAGAACAAGGATACTCTTACAACCAACTGGAAGCCAGAAAATATTCTTCACAGAGACGATCAGGTAGATGAACTGGCATCGATCCTGGCACCAAGCCTGAAAGGAAACGACCCAAGTAACGTATTTCTGTACGGTTCAGTTGGTACAGGAAAGACCCTGGTCGTACAGCATGTTGCGGATGAACTGAAAAGCGTAGCAGACGACAAGGAGATAGACGTAAACATAATTTACATCAACTGCAAGATGAAGAAAGTAGCTGATACAGAGTACAGGCTATTAGCTAAACTAGCTGACGAGCTAGGTGAGGACGTTCCAAGCACAGGCCTAGCGACAGAGGAAATATATAATCGCTTCTTTGAGGGCTTACAGCAGCAGAAAGGAGTAGTAGTTATCGCACTGGATGAGATCGATGCATTAGTCAAGAAGGTAGGAGATGAGTTTCTGTACAATCTTACAAGAATCAACGAAGACCTAGATGAAACCAAAGTTTCAATTCTGGGAATTTCAAATGATTTGAACTTTACAGATTACATGGATTCGAGAGTCAAGTCTTCTCTCTCCGAGGAAGAAATTATTTTCCATCCTTACAATGCTATAGAGCTTAGAGAGATCCTCAAGGAGAGGACAGATAAGGCCTTTGTAGAAGATGCACTGGCTGATGGAGTTATTTCCAAATGTTCGGCTCTAGCAGCTCAGGAACACGGAGATGCCAGGAGAGCTCTCGATTTGTTAAGGGTTGCAGGAGAGCTAGCTGAGAGAAGTGAATCCGAGAAAATTGAGAAAGAGCATGTAGATACTGCTCAGAGCAAGATTGAGCGAGATCGAGTGGTCGAGACTGTCAGATCTCAGCCCAAACACTCAAAGTTAGTGCTTTATACTATTCTGGACATGACCACGGATGAGGATGAGATAGCTACAGGCGATGTATACAGCGAGTATAAAGAACTTTGTACAGAACTTGAGATTTCAGAGCTCACACAGAGAAGAGTTTCAGGCCTGATTTCAGAGCTGGATATGCTTGGTGTCGTGAATGCCAAGGTAATCAGCAAAGGCCGTTACGGTAGGACCAGACAGATCAGTGTTGATCTTTCAGAGAATATTCGAGAGAGGCTGGAGAAAATGGTAGAAGAGAAGTTCTACATGTGAGTATCCAGTAGAAACAAGGGGGTATAACAGGGGTATATGAACGAACAAGCAGTCAAAGAACTAACAAAGCAAGGATGCATGGTTGAGAGAGAAGCGGCCGAGATACTAGAGGAAAACGATGTGGAACAGATCAAAGGCCTGGAAACCACTCCAATGTATGTCTCGAAGAAGATGGTAGTCCGGTTAAGGGAAAAAGTAGGCCTGGAGACAGAAAATACTTCCAAACAGGTTGTCACTGCTTCATCTTCTGTACAGCCTTCATCTGAGGAAGTAAAGCAGGAGGAAAAAGATGAACAACAGACCGAAGAGGCCTCGGCTTCAACTGGAGAAAAAGAGGAAGATGACGAGATTTATGAAAATACTAGCAATCATTTCTCAAGTTCCAAAACTGTAAAGATTAAGGACTCTGGGAAAAGGGACAAGAAGACTACCAAAGTCGATGTGATGGATGAACAGGAGATATCTATAGAGGAGAAAAATGTTCCTGAGTTCCTTGGAGTCTTCAACGACCGTTACGATAAGATGAAGAAGCTGATAATGCAACATAGGGAGATGAAATCAGCTACGACTATCAATCGCCTGGAGAGAAGAAGCAAGGGTGATGAAGCCACTACGGTAGGGGTTGTGAACGATAAATATACCACTAGAAATGGAAAATACATAGTAGAGATTGAGGACAAGACAGATACTTTCAAAGTTCTTGCAGATGAACGACAGGGCGACAGAATTGTACCTGATGAAGTTATAGGAGTTCAGGGATCGATGGGAGGCGATATAATCTATGCTGATTCTATTGTAAGGCCTGATTTACCTCTTCCTGGAGAGACCAAGACAACCAAGCAGAAAGTTAAAGCTGCTTATATATCGGATCTGCATATCGGTTCTCAAGATACTCTGCACAAGAGGATGGAGAGGTTCGCTCAGTGGCTTGGAACAGAAGCAGCCAAAGATATCGGTTATGTTGTTATAACAGGAGACCTGGTTGAAGGGGTAGGAGTTTATCCAGGACAGGATGAAGAACTGGAGATAAACGATATCTACAAGCAGTACAGAGCTTTCGAGGACTGGTTTGAGAAGATACCACAAGATATACAGGTAATTGCTGGGCCTGGGAACCACGATATAACACGTTTAGCTGAGCCTCAGCCAAAGATTGATGCGGACTGCTTCCCAAGGATCAATGATTACAGTAATTTCCACAGGGTTCAGAACCCTCAGATGATAAAGCTTCACGCAGTCGAAAGCAAAGGAATCAAGAACCTGATGTATCACGGTTACTCATTTGATGGACATGCAGACCAGATCCAGGACCTGAGGGAAAAGGCCTATGAGGAACCAGAGCACCTGATGATCGATTTAATTAAAAAGAGACATGTAGCACCAAGCTTTGGAACAAATCTTATGGCACCGAATGGTTCCGATCCTTTAGTGATTGAGGAGGAACCTGATGTATTTGTAGCAGGGCACTTCCACAGCCACGCCAACGCGAGGTACAAAGGCGTCAACGTGATCTGTTCAAGCACTTTCCAGGCCCAGACAGATTTCCAGAAGAGAGTAGGTCACGAACCGGATCCAGGCAAAGTCACCATAGTAGATTTCAATACCAGAAGGACGGAGGTGAAACAGTTCTAATGGTTTACATCCTCAGAAGGCCTGAAGACCTGAAATCTGATAGAATGGCTTTGATGGATTTAGAAGGCACTCTCACCCCTGTAAAGAGGAGAATTCCTGAAAACTCTGGTAAAGATGAATTACTTAAAGTTCTTGAAGGAGAGCCGCTGGAAGAAGCACAGGAGATAGGATACTGGTCAGGCCTGAACTTTCTGGCTGGAGAGAGGCCTGAAAAATACTTTGAAAGAGTAAAAGATTGGAAATCAGGAGATTCAAGCTTTGAAGAGTTCGAAGAGAAAAATGTGGGGTTATGGAATATCTTTCTTGAAGAATCTGATTTTAAAACCGCAAAAGAAGTAGTGGGATGGTACAACAAGAAGTTCCTGAATTTAAGGCTTGATGCGGAGAAGCTAGTAGATTACTGTCAGGAAAAAGGCCTAGAAACAGGTATTATAACTCATACAAGTACTTCTCTGGCTTTGGAGGCAGCAGTCGAGGTAGGAGCGGATTTTGTGGTCGAGACCTGGAGCTTTAATTTTGAAGGTGATAGATTCGACTTTACAGAGTATAAGGATTATGCTTTGGATAAAAATAAGTTAATAGAAGAGATAGAAGATCAGAAAGAGTTTGTAGCTTTCTTCGGAAATGGAGAAAATGATATAGAGATAGCTGAGAACGCTGATAAGGCCTTTATGGTTGAAAATAGAGGAGAAGTTGAATACGAAGGACTTGATGCGTTCACAGGCAGCTTTCAACAAGTCCTTAGAGAAGCAAGAAACATGGGTGAGAAAAAATGAAGACAGATGAATACTTTGAAGAGATATCAGAAGAAACAGAAAAGGTCTATAAGGTTGCAAGAGAAGCCAGAGATCAGTCAAAGGATCCAGAACAGAAAGTCGATATACCTGTGGCCACAGATCTTCCGGAAAAGGCTTCATCGCTGGTTATAGCCGCCCAGTTCAATGAGCTAGAAGGCAAAGGCGTTCCAGAGAGAATAAGAGAGCTTGAAGATGAATACGGTAAAAACGATGAACGGGTAGCCTTCCAGATTGCAAGAGAGATTGCAGAGGAGAGATTTATCGAATTTGATGACAGAGAAAGAGCATGTGACGCAGGCCTGAGAGTGGGAGTCAGTTACATGACTGGAGGAATCACAACTGCGCCCCTTGAAGGGATTGGAGAGGTTAAAATTAGGGAAAACGATGATGGTTCCAAGTACCTGGCGGTCTATTACTCAGGCCCTATCAGATCGGCTGGTGGAACCGCAAGCGCAATGAGTGTCTTAATTGCGGACTACGTGAGGATAGGTGTAGGCCTTGACAAGTTCAAGCCTTCCGAGACTGTTGTAGATCGTTATGCGACAGAGGTTGAGGACTATTATAATCGTGTGACTGCGAAGCAGTACAATCCGACCCGTGAAGAGACCAAGAAAATTGCGGAGAATGTGCCTGTAGAGGTTACAGGCTCTCCGACCGAGGATCTAGATGTTTCAAATTACAAGGATCTTGACAGAGTTGAGACGAACAAGATCAGGGGAGGGATGTGTCTGGTTCATCTTGACGGATTACCATTGAAAGCTCCAAAGATCAAGAAGAGGATCGAGAACTGGGGTAAAGACTTCGGACTGGAACACTGGACATGGATTGAAGAATATCTGGAACTACAGAAAGAGATTCACAGTTCTGGAGATGATGAGGAAGACGACAAAGAAGAATCAAAGTACACACCCAGTGACAAGTATCTTGGTTCATTGACCGCTGGAAGGCCTGTATTCGGACATCCTGATGAGAAAGGAGGATTTAGACTGAGATACGGTCATTCAAGAACCAATGGTTTAGCTGCGGTATCGTTCCATCCAGCAACCATGGAGATAAGTCAGAGATTCATAGCGATCGGAACACAGCTGAAAGTTGAGTACCCAGGTAAGGCAACCGTTGGAACTCCTTGCGATTCCATTGAGCCTCCGGTAGCAAAGTTAAACTCCGGAGAACTTCTAAGAGTCGATACTAGAGAGAAAGCTAAGGAAATAGAAGACCAGATAGATGAAATACTTTTCATGGGTGATATGCTTGTTACATACGGCGAATTTATAGAAAACGGTAAGCGATTGATCCCTTCGCCTTATGTCAGCGAGTGGTGGGATAAGGAAATGGATAAGGCCTTGGAAGAAAAAGATATGGAACTTGGAAAGGATTTCTCGGACCGTGATCCGAGTCCAGAAGAAGCTGAAAAAATTTCCAAGGCTCTAGATATCAGATTCCATCCACGCTGGACGCATTTCTGGACTGATGTCGATCCAGAGAACTTCAAACAGCTATACCAGATGCTTAGAGACGAGGAATTTGACGAGAAAAAAGTCGAAAATGCACTGGAAGAGGCCTATATCCCACATAACGATAATTTAGAGGTGGAGGGAGACGATCTGAAGGCCTTGGAGATTCTGCTTGATCTGGAAAACGATCATTCAGATCAGCTGGATGTGATCAAAGAATCCGAAGATATCCCAGAGTTTATAGAAAAAGTTTCAGGCCTGGAAATTGGAACGCAGTCGACTCATTACATGGGTGCGAGGATGGGAAGGCCTGAGAAAGCAGAGAGAAGAACTTTGACTGGTAAGCCTCAGATGCTGTTCCCTTGCGGGAAGAAGGAAGGCGGCAGGATGAGGAATCTTTCAGCCGCGTATAGCCAGAAGATGCATGGGGGTCAACAGGGGGTAGTTAAAGAGGATATAATCCATAACAGATGTCCGGAATGTGAAGAGGTCACTCATTACAGCTTCTGCCGTGAATGCGATGTTCCTGCAGATCCTATATGGTTCTGCAGTAACTGCTTCAACGAGTACGATGAAGAGCCTGAAGAATGTGAAAGCTGTGGTAACGAACGATTCCAGAGGTACAAGAAGGCTGATATTAATGTTAAAGAGATGATGGATAAGGCAATGGATAATCTGGGGATGGAAGAGCCTCCAGAACTTCTGAAATCGTTTAGAGGAATGACGTCCAAGCATAAACACGTTGAACCAATTGAAAAAGGCCTGTTGAGAGAGAAGCATGATCTCTATGTTAACAAGGATGCTACAGTTCGTTACGATGCACTGGATATTCCAATCACTCATTTCAAGCCTAGAGAAATTTCAGCTCCGATTGAAAAGCTGAAGGAACTTGGTTACACTGAAGATGTTGATGGAGAGCCTCTGAAATCTGATGATCAGGTCCTTGCTTTGAAACCTCAGGACATTATAATCCCTGAAACCGAGAGAACCCTTCCTGCATCAGATTATTTCCTGAAAGTCGCTAACTTTGTTGATGAACTTCTTGAAAAATTCTACGACCTGGACTCATTTTACGATGCAGAGACCAAAGAAGATCTCATAGGATCTCTAGTCATAGGCCTGGCTCCTCATACTTCAGGAGGTACTGTAGGCCGGATTATTGGATTCACAAAGGCCAAAGGAATGTACGCTCATCCTTACTGGCACGCAGCGAAGCGTAGAAACGCAGACGGAGACGAAGACGCAATTTTACTGTTGATGGACGGTCTTCTAAACTTTTCAAGAGATTTCTTACCTGACATGACTGGCGCGAGGACTATGGATGCTGCATTGATTCTTTCAACAGTTTTGAATCCCGATGAGATTGACGATGAGGCCTGGGCGATTGAAACAGTCTCAGAGTATCCTCTGGAGTTTTACGAGGAGACTCAGGAGTACAAGAAGCCCTGGGAGATTAACTCTGAAATTGAAATCGGAGAGGATATTGTTCACAGCGATGAGGCCTTTACCCATGGCTTCACTCATGAAACAACGGATATTGATGATGGACCGGATCAGTCCGAGTACGTTACTCTGGATGAGATGAGCGAGAAGACCAGCGCCCAGCTTGGGATCGGTGAAAAGATTAGAGCTGTTGATGAGGACAATGTTGCGGAGTTATTGTTACAGAAGCATTTTTTACCGGATATAAGAGGTAATCTCAGAGCATTCTCCAGGCAGAAAATGAGATGTGTCGACTGTAATGAGAAGTTCCGCAGAGTGCCTATGACGAATCAGACGATTGCTCCGACAGGTAAGACAACAGCTAAATGCCCTGAATGCGGAGGCAAAGTCCTTCTAACGATCACTGATGGAACCATCAAGAAGTACATGCAGCCTTCAAAGGATATAATCGAGGAATACGAGATCACTCCGTACCTCAGGCAACAGGTGCTGATGATCAATCGTTCGCTTCAGAGCCTTTTCGGTAAGGATCAACGCCAGTCAGGCCTCAAGCAGTTCACATAATTACATTTATTTTTCTTTCTGAGGCCTGATCAGTCAATAGTTTAATTAGATTACGATGATGATTATCTGGTATGAGTGAACAAGTTGAGATTCGGGAAGTCATGACTGATGGAGTTATTGCAATCGAAAAGGATCAATCAATTACAGAGGCAGCCGATATACTAGAAGATGAATGGATTAGAGGCCTCGTGGTAGTTGACAACGGTGAGGCAGTGGGAATAGTTGTATGCCGTGACATCGTCTACCAGGTCGTGAAGGAAGGCCTGGATCCAGAAGAGGTAAAGGTCGAAGATATCATGAGTACCGACCTGATTGTGGCTGAAGCCGATGAGTACCTCAACGAGGTTGCTATGGCGATGGCCAAGAACAATATATCAAGAGTTCCTGTTGTTGAAGGCGATATGCTTACAGGGATTGTAACTCAAAGCGATATTCTGCGTGCCTGGCCTGGATTCGCAGAGATCATGGAGGAAGAAGTCAACAGAGAGAATACTCCAAAGCCTGAAGAGCTCGTAGACGACGATATGCCTGAGGGATTTGACGCTGACGTCGAGGATGAATAAAGGACCTATCCTTTTATTTTACTTCTATTCTAATTGATAGGTATGGAGATAGTTGAGGAGGTAGAGCGCCGACGTCAGACTATAGTAGTCGAGGACGCTGACTCTGCTTACTCCGAACTCAAAAGCCTTCTAGACGGTAGAATGAGTTTTGACCATATCCACGAAGAAAAATACTATAATGACGTTGAGGAAGGCCTGATCAGAGCCCGTATAAAAACTGAGGAAGGATTTGATAAATTCACTGTTGAGGAACTGGAGATACATGTTACGATTAATCCTGAAGAAAATGAGATGGATTTACAGGTTAAATCAAAGCTTTTGACAAATTATCCTGAGAAATTCTCTTACCAGACAACTGTGTGGTACTATGCCTACAGATCGCTTTTCGATAAGTTTCTTTACGGTAGCGTGAGGGAAGGATATGAAGGCGCAGTAGAGGACAAAATGGAAACCTTGATGAAAAGAGTCAGGGAAACACTGGAGGCCTAAAAATGGTAGAATTTACGGACGGAGAGTTCAGTAAGGAAGATCACTTTTTCGTAAAGGAAGATCCAGCGAGGATATACAGAGGCCTGAAAGACTTACTTGTGAATGAATTCGATATGGATCGTATTGAGGAGATGCGTAACGAGTTCAATGTCGCCCAACCAAAAGATAAGATCCGTTTACACGCTTTCAAAGAAAAAAGCCCTCACACAATGATTCATTATGAGCTGGCGTTTCGTTCAAAGTCTCCTAAAGATGTCTACAAGCAGGATCGAGATGAGAATATTTTGAAGGCAAAAGTTGATACCGAAGCAGAGATTATAAGCTATTATCCAGGTAGAAACGAGCTTTCCTGGGAGCCACTGCCTCCGGGTGAGAAGCCTTACCGTAATCCTGCCGGAGGAGGCCTTAATGCTGAGGAAGAATCACGATGGCATCGCTCGAAGTTCTATAAAGTACTGGTAGGGATCTGGCACCACAAATTATATCATAAAGAGATAGAGAGGTATGAAGAGGAGGCCGAGGAGACATGTCTCAGAATCCATGATTTGATGAGGGAGAAGTTTGGAGTCGAGAAAACCATTGGACAGAGCGGGAGATCGCATTACAGCCCGACATGGGGTTAAATTATGTCAGATGAAGAACCTCGATTTATCGAAAAGAATATCATGCCGTGGTTCAGAAGCCCTGGCAGTGAGGAGCACGATGACAGATTTGAGGAGAAAGATAATATCTGGAGTGAATTTCATCTATTTGATGGTCACTGGGTAAGAGTCAGCAACAAAGTCGAATGGTATGAAAGCCCTAATGTGCCCAAGATCTATGCTGAGCACAAATACATTTTCAGAAACATTGATATGGGAAGGCCTTACGAAAAGTTCTATTTTGAGGATCTGGACTCTGGCGAGTTCTCTTCAGATATGGAAAACTCTGGGAGTTTGCCGAGTGGTAAAGGAAACTTCAAAATAGAGCCTTCAATTGAGACCAAGTATCCTCCATCTGGGGACAACGACTTCTGCCTGGTCGAGTACAATGTAGATGCAAGGATAAAATACAGTATGCCTGATGGTGTCTCAATTCTTCCAAGATTTCTAGCTTATCCATTGAACAGGTTCTACAAATGGGCTTTTCTCAAGTTCCTTGGAGAAGAAATGATTGAACATGATGGAGAGTTCGCCCGCCAGAAACTGATAGAGTACTTCGAGTACATCAGAAAATACCACGGTGAAGAACCGGTACAGAGCAAGACCCGAGAGGCCTCGTTCAAGCCATCGGTCGAGGAAGGAGTATTCTTCCAGTAACGTGAAGGCCTTAAGAGTTCTCATCTAATTTTATCTTGGCTACCTGCATAAGTCAGTAGGCAGGACCTTAAAGGGACTGGAATGACTGCCTATGTTACCAGGTAGCCACTATTTTTCCATTTATGACAGAGATATACGTTAAAGTTGAGACAGGTCAGGAAGAATTTGAGCTGGAGACAGGCAAGATGTTGAAGGCCTCTCTGACTCAAAGAGCTGAAAATAACAGAGCCAACACTGAGCTCGTGGAAAGGCTTTCAGATATATTTGAAGACAGGGTAGGCCTGATCAAAGGTCACAAGAGGCCTAGAAAAAAGATAAAAGTTGATTTAACCAAAGAGGAAGTTGAGGAGAGGATCGAAAAATGGCAAAAGCATCGATGAATCAGGCAAATTATGTAATTGAAGCAGAGCTGAAGACTTCCGGAATGGTGGAGAAATCCGATGTTGTGGGCGCAATTTTTGGTCAGACTGAAGGCCTTTTAGGCGAGGATATGAACCTGAAGGAGCTGAGAAAGAGAGGGAAAGTCTCACGTATGGACGTTGATCTGGACGGTAAAGAGGGCATAATTAAAATTCCCACCTCTCTGAATGCAACTGATACCTCTCTTCTAGCAGCTTCGCTAGAGACTATTGATAAGGTCGGTCCCTCAAATGCGGACATCAGAGTGAAAGAAATCAGAGATCAGAGGGTATCGAAGAGAGATTACATTGTGAAGAGGGCAAAACAGCTTCTTAACGATATAGAAAAAGATTCTCCTGATAAACAGGCCTTGGAAGAAGATCTGAAGGCAGAGATCAGGCAGGAACAGGTTACAGAGTACAGAGGGTTTCCTGCAGGGCCTGACGCAGATATAAGCGATGATATAATTCTGGTTGAAGGTGAGGCTGATGTAAAGAACCTGTTAAAGTACGGAGTGAAAAATGCTTTAGCGGTAGGAGGAACCTCGGTTCCAAAAGGGATAGAGAAAATTGGGGAAGAAAAAGATGTTACAGCGTTTTTAGATGGTGATCGTGGCGGTGACCTGATAATGAAGGAGCTTAAAGATAAAAATGTTCCAAGATACTTTACAGAGGCTCCTGATAATAAAGAGGTAGAAGAGCTAAGTTCAAAAGAGGTCCATGAAGCTCTTAGAGATAGAGAGCCTGTCAAATACGCCAAGGTTGAGGAAGTTGAGGATGACAGGCCTGAATTTGATGATGAATTCGAAGAGCTTGTAGGAACCAGAGCGGCAATTAGTATTGATGAGGGAAGAGAAGTGGTTGAAAGAGTCCCAGCGACGGATATTGATAAACTGGAAAAAGAGGCCTGGGCTTTGATTCTTGACGGAGAAATAGATAACAGCAAAGTTAAGACTGCTGAAAGTCTTGGGATAGATTATATTGCGGGAATGAGCCGTTCTGAGAACGCAAACTCGGAGGAAGCATTCATTATAACGAGAAAAGAGAAGCCAGAGGCCTGAACATAAATAATTGATTTAGCTTTGAGTTGCTGTACCAGTAGCTTCCGAAATTTATTCAAAGAGAGGAGATAAAGCACTTCACTCTATTGAAAACCTAACAATCGTAATAGGCTTTTCATTGCATTTAATATGGCTTCACAGGCAGATAAGTTTGGAGGCCTGGTAAGTGTTCCAGCAGCTATTGGAGCTGCTGCAACAGTTGCAGTAGGATTTGGTATGAGAGATCAGGTAACGAATGAGATAAAGACTGATTTGGATAGCGCTGAAAAGGCCTCGGAACTTTTACTTGAGTCTATTAATGAGACCGAATCAACTATAGATTCTCCAGATCCTGAGGTCAATTACAGGAAGATTGAGGAAGGTATGCTCGAAATGGATGCATCTTTCTGGGTAAAGAAATCTGCGGAAGTCAAAGATGCTAGAAGCGAGGTTCTGAAACAGTACGGCTCTAAAATGAAAGAACCAGGCCTGTTAGAGAAAGAAGAGGAGAAATGAATTCGTCTGTTTTCGAACAACTTGTTCTGGTTTAAAAACTGATGCGGTTTCTTTGAGTCATATGAGACGAGCAGTTACCTTTATTACAGCTATCACGTTTATGACGTTCGCTGCAACAGCGGTTGTAGGAAACAATGCTTCCGGTGATGTAGGTATAACTTCTGGCAGTTCAGCCGCTTCAGGAACAACGGCAGTAGGCCCAAACGGTACAGAGTATTCGGCCAGGACTGAGATGGCGGGGAGAAGCCCGAATCAGACAGATAACGAAGTCAGAAATATCAGCTACAGAAATCATCAGGCTGTAGAGTTTAAAGGAACGATTACTGCAGGAACTCCATGCCATATAATCGATCACGAGCTCAATGAAACAGGAGAAAACAGCTATGTCCTGAATGTTAAGACAGTCAAAGACAATCTTGATCAGGCCTGTGCAGAAGTAGTTACAGGGATACAGTATGAAGCAGAGCTTGAAGCAGCAGGTTTCAACTTGGAGGTACAGCATGATGGAGAAACTATAGATACTCTGGAAGATAGAGTGGTAGAAAAGGAGCCGGAGGAATCACTGATTCAGAAGATACTCACTTTTCTAGGTCTTCAGTAGTTTCTCTGCAACCGACTTTACTTTTTCTCTTTTTTCTTCAGGCGCATAAACTCCAAGATTAACCAGCTGCCATTCAGCATCTCTTAAAGCCTCAGGAATAGGAGTTAACTCTGCTAGAGGCCTCACGCTTCCAGACTTTTTGACTCTGATATCAAAGTTACGGTCTTTTGGAGTTAGAGGCAGATCAACAATTACCTCCTCAGTTTTGAGGCCTGCTTTTGAAGATATCTGTTTTTCTAGCTCGCTTTCAGATTTTTTCGAATATTTCCGCATAGTCTTTCGGCTTAGATCATCTTGATCCAGCTTCAACGATCTTTTGTAGAGGTTTCTGTTGCTGACTTTGGAATAGAGGCCTTTCTGGTCTTCAAATTCTCTCAGTCTGCTATGGGCTTCATAATCGTCCATAGCCATCATATCTTCGACTGAATGTGATTCAACATAGTTTTCCAGGGCTCTTTCCAGCATTTTTTCCGCTATTACACAGGCCTTGTGGAGGTAGACTGATTTCATCATATGGAACCGTGCAGTTAATAGTGATTCAAGCGCCGGAACGGCTTTATGATCAAATACTACTCTTCTAGAATCTATCTCAGACAACCTGATCAATGTATCGGCATCAATGTTTCCGTACTCGACTCCTGTAGCGTGAGCATCTCTCTGAAGGTAATCAATTCTATCCGCGTCGACATCTCCGGCGACAACCCTGCCAATCTCGAGCTCTCCTCTTATGATCTTTTTCACTCTTCCAGAATCAACAGAAAACTCGTCTTCAAGTTTATCAACGACTTTACATGATAGATCTTCATGTGAAAGGCCTTTCCGTTCCGCCACTACCTCTGATGCGTGTGAGAACGGGCCGTGACCTGAATCATGTAATAGACCTGCTAAACGTAATTCTTTCCTTCTTTCCCCATTGATTCCAAGATTATCTGCGAATCTACCGGCGGTATGCATTACCCCCAGTGAATGCTGGAACCTTGTATGTGTCGCAGAGGGATAAACCAGTGAGGAAAGGCCTAATTGCTGTATGCGTCTAAGTCTCTGCATTTCAGGCCTGTCAATTATCGAGGTCTCCTCAGCGTTTAATTCTATGTAGCCGTGAAGCGAGTCCTGAATATGTGTGCCCATATCAATATCTTAGAGATCTACCCTTTTACAGTCCGCTTATCTTTTCAACACCAAATAAGAAGTTATGTACTGGCTTCGACGATAATCTATCTGGGAGATGTGGAGATCGGTTAACAAAAGATTTCAGGCACATCTTTCAGAGAAAGCCTGGGTATTCCTGTACGTGATCACATGCAAGGCCTTCGATGAGATCGATCATTGGAACAGAGAGCTTTAAATTCCAGTCAGTCAAAATCAATTCTATGAATGTAATTCAGGAGAAGATGATGGAGTACAGTCATGGATACTTCATGGCGATAGGTCTTGCAGTATTCATTATCGGTTTCAGTCTTCAGGTGCTCCAGGTGCCACAAGTCCTTCAACCGTCATACTATCAGTTACTGACTGTTCTCGGAGCATTAGTCCTGGGATACGGGACGGGTAGATGCGACCAGTGCACGGTACAGGAAAACTAAAAAACTGGAGGCCTAATTGTTCGGTATGAAACCAGTGATGTTGCTGCCGATAGGAAGCTTATTCGAGTTCTTGGGAGTTTTAACTTTAATCACAAACGAGGGAATGTTCATTCCCAGAATAGATCTGGGGTTCACAGTTCCTGCAGTTTTACCGGTAGAAGTCCAGGGAATAGGCCTGATGATAATAGGAGGGCTGATCACAGCCTATGCAGTCACACAGATGAACTAGATATGAAAGTTACAGGCAGTCCACTGAAATTACTCTCTGAGAGGTCTTATAAAATCAGAAGCCCCGTCCGGGATTTGAACCCGGGGCCTGTTCCTGTCTCGCTTGTCCGCTGGAAAGCAGACAGAGCATCTCAGTGATGGAGATGTGGTTACGAGGGAACCGCTCTAGCCAGACTGAGCCAACGAGGCATTTCTCTAATCATGAATTATTAACAGCTTATTTATGGTTTGGATAATTGGCGCAGATTTTTATTAAGTCAAAGTAATTTACTTTCTATGCAGTATGTTATATTTATTGTTTCAATAGGGTTTTTTGTTTCAGGATTTGCTGTTGGATCTCATTATGATACTAGTAACTGGAACCCTCTAGAAGATCCAAACTTTGTAAACTGCACTGCCCAAGAGGAAGCAGATCTTTCAAGCGTTGGATGGGGGGTACAACAGGAAAATGAGGCCTCAGCAATTCATGAAGGTTTTGTAACGGGAATGACCACTCGATCAAACGACAGATTTACTAATATTACCTCGGAGAATAGGATGCCTAGAAACTGGCATCAAAAGGATTATCACTATTATCTCGCAGGAATAGGAACTGGCACATACCTTTCAAATATGGCTGAGGCAGGTATTTTCATAAACTCGAAGACTTGTTCTGGAGTTCAAGCAGTGATAAAATGACTGAATGCAGCGAATGTGACAGAAAGACAAAGAATGATATCAATAAGTGTCATTACTGCCTGCTATCCAATAAATCTTTTATGATTCTCCTGTTATTGATAGGTCTAGTAATGGCGCCTGTTTCATTTGACTCATTTCTATCTGCGCTGGAAATTGGTGTTCCAGGAACGCTATTTCAAGCCTATCAGGCTCTGATATTATGGATGACGTCAATAGTATCTTTAGCCTTTATAATCTCAGCTATTCGACTGAGCGTTCACTATAGTAGGAATAAATGAAAAAATCTATAGTTGAAAGATATAGCAACTTACTATGAAAGGTTCAGCTTTTATAATGCTGTTATATGAAGAAACTTTCTTTAACAGGCCTACAAAATATCGATTTATGGAAGAAACTATTGGTGAGCTTGCCGGGGAAGTCCACAGATATCTTGAGGATGTAGAGGAGGCCTCTCTTTCAAAGATTTCGAGAGAAGTGGAGGGCTCTCAGTCAAAGGTGAATATGGCTGTAGGATGGCTGGCTCGAGAAGGTAATCTTGATTTCGTTGATATGGGCAGAGGTACAGGAGCAAGGCTGAGGTAAAAACTTGTTAAGGCCTGAGAACAATGTATTTCTATGGTGGATGATGAACTTCTGGAAGGTGCTGAAACAGTTGTAACTCAGTGCCTTGATATTTCAAGAGATGAAAATGTATTAATTCTGAACGATGGAAACGATCAGGATTTGCTTGATGCATTGATGGAGAAAGCTCAGGAAAGCGCAGGCCTGGTGGCTTACAAGGAATATGAGGAGCCAGAAAATCACGGTGAGGAGCCGCCTGAGGAAGTTGCGGATGCGATGAAAGATTTTGATGTGGTGATCGCTCCGACCAAGAAATCTATTTCCCATACAGATGCGAGGACTGAGGCCTGTGAATCAGGTGCTCGGGTCACGACGATGCCAGGAATCAACAAAGAGATCTGGAACTCGAGTCTGAAAGCAGACTACGAACAGGTCGCCTATATCTCTGAAAAAGTCTATGAACTGCTTGAAGATACGGATGAGGTCAGGATTACTACTCCTTCAGGCACAGATCTTAAATTAGATATCGATATTGATTACTTCCATACTGATACAGGCCTGATTCACGAGCCTGGTGAGTTCGGTAATCTTCCAGCTGGAGAGGCCGATGGAGGTGCGGTGAATGCTAGAGGCAAGCTGGTAATCGATCATTTCCCGTTTGCTCCGGAAGGCACTGAAGTCGAAATCAAGGATAACGAAGCTGTAGCGGTGAGACATACTGAAGCCGATGAATCGGAGCTTTCAGAGGCCTTTGAAGAGATTGAAGGCGCAAGAACTCTTGCAGAGTTTGGGTTCGGAACCAATGAGGAGGCAACTTTTATAGGCAACGTCTTACAGGATGAAAAAGTTTTAGGAACTGTCCACATTGCCTTCGGTGATAATACCTCTTACATAACTGATGAAGGAGCTAATCCATGCAAGATTCACTGGGATACTATCTGTGACAGTCCTACAGTTTTTTTCGATGACAAAAAAGTCTTGGATCAAGGTGATCCGGTTTTCCTTGACCGGGTATGAAATTTAAACCGGGAGACACAAAAACTGATTAGAGCCCCAGGGTGCATTAAATCAGATGAGCTTATTCAACTCCTCGGAACTTGAACAGTCGGTATCAGAAGGCCTATCAGAGGTCAAGAACAACCCTGACATAGATGTTTCTACAGATGAAATCGAGAAGTTGAAAAAAGAGCTTTCAGATCTCAAACAGAAACACTCTGAGCTCGAAGGTAATCTAGAGCCTGAGGAAGATAGCTCCTCGAACAACAAAGAGACAATTGAAAGACTTGACAGCCTTGAAGGGAGGATAGAGGAGCTGGAAAACAGGCCTGAGAGACAGCAGAACCTGGAAGAACTGGATTCTGAAGATGTAGATTCTGAAATGGATAACGATAGACTTCAGCGAATGGAGCAAAAGATTCAGGATGCAGAGGTTCTGAGAGAAAGATTTGACAACCTTGAAGCTGAACTGGAAACAAAAATCAGCCAGAAACAGGCATTGGAGGAGGAAATGGAGGAGCTCCAGCAGCGGTTGGAGGAAAAGATCGAGGAGAACGAGGCCTTGGAAGATCGTATGAACTCGGTTGAGTCCCAGATTGAAGAAGTTAGGGAGATGGCAAATACTGCTGCAGTTGAGGAAAAGGTCGATAAGACTCGGTTTAATAACAAGATAGAGGAGTTTGAAACGAAGTTTGAGGAAGGCCATCCTGCTCTGGAGAAAAAGATCAAGGACATCCAGATTGAGGAGAAGGTCGATCGCTCAGAAATGCATGAGAGAATCGATCAGTTCAGAGAGGAGCTTGAAGAACTACTGGATTCAAGGACTAACGAGCTTGAAGAAGAAACTCCTGACAAGTCTGAGGTTGGAAGCCTGTGGGCCTCACTTGAGATGCTTGAAGACAAAATCGAGACGGTTGATTCTGATAAGCCTGGAGAGGACGAGTTCCATGAGAAGCTTGAGACCATGGAGGACAAAGTACAGTCCGTTGAGAACGAATTTACAGGCCTGGAACAGAGTATAGACAATCTGGAATCGAAAGATATAGTTGAACAGCAAAACTTTGACGAACAGGTCGAGGACTTACGGAGAGATATCAATACTGATGTCCAGGAGCTGAAAGAGAAGATGTCCTCTAAGTATGCTACGAGCAAGGAAATCAGAGCCCTATGGGAAGCACTAGAGGCCTTGGAGAACCGTCAGGACGATGTCGAGGAAGTGATTGCAGAAATCGATGAAGAAGGAGTATCTGAATTCGGAAGACTGAAAGATACGATGAAGTACTTAGAGCACAAGGTCGATGATTTAGATGAAGTCGAGCAGAGAATCTCGGAGATAGACAGTCTGAATGATAGGATAGGGGACGTAGAGGCCATAATTCAGGGAATGGATCAACAGAACGTAACGGAAGAAGAGTTCGAGGACCTGATGCATGATGTCCGCGAACTGTCGGAATTTGTGAAAGAACTTCATAGAAAGGTCAATTAATTTTTAATACTAGGGCCTACAATTGATTTTTATGTCAGCAGTTGCACAACTGAACCTTTCTAATTCCATGTCAGCAGCTGCTATCTCCAAGTTTACAAATAATTTTACCTGGATCAAACTGATTAAATAGATTTGATCCCAGGGCCGTTTTCCAATATGGTAAACTTCTCATGGTTCTGGAACAGCTTAGCTCCGGCGCTTCAAGGCAGCTACTCGATGATTCCAGCAGAAAACTGGCTTTCATGCTCTGTCTCCCGCTTATCGATGGAGTATTCGCAACATTGCTTGTAACCGGAGCCATCAACACATTCAGCCAGATGATAAATGTCGCAGTCACAGTATTCGCAGGAGCTGGAGCATTAGCAGTACTATACTCGGAGACAGAAACAAGAAAAGAGGCCCTGGAAATGATAAACAGCGTGATGCCTGTAGTTCTTGGAGGAGCGCTTGTAGTTGCATTAGTTGCTCCTGTATTTGAATCAATGTTCCAGACAGCCTTACTCAAGTATGCAGCAGCGCTTGCCGTTGCATCGATAGGCCTTCAGCTAGCTGATATAGAGATTGCCGAGCGAGTTCCGCCTACGGCAGTAATCTTGACAGGCCTAGTATTATCGTATCAGGGAGTCACAGGATTAAACTTTACTTTGATTTATATCGGGCCAGCAGTACTGACTGTAAGCTTTGCAGCCATAGGCCTGTATTTATCGACCTATCTGAAGAAGTACAGTATGAACCTTGATTACGTTCGTTATGGAGGCTCTCTGGTCCTAATGATAATTTCGCTTTCTATGATAGGGATTCAGATCCCTTCATCTCTCGGTCCTCTGGTATTTGGGACATCAATCGCTGTATCAATTAAGGCCTGAATTCTGTGTCCTAGAATGTTCTGACTTCCATTCTCACGCTGGATTCGATACGGTTCATCAGACCGGCTACAAGCCTTACTCTTAGAGGCCTGAAAATCAGAAGGAATCCGATTACATCGGTTATGAATCCAGGGGTAAGTAGAAAGATTCCGCATAGCAGGATGATCATTCCCTCCATCATGTTCCGTGAGATTTCTCCACCGGTCACTGACTGCTGGAGTTTCATCAGGACGTGTCTGCCTTCTCTTCTGATCAGTTCCGCTCCTATCAGGCCTGTAAGTAATACTAAGGCCATGGTCTCCCAGAATCCCAGGATCGATGAAACCTCTATCAGGACATACATGTCGATGAAAGGTATCATCAGTAGAAGCACGATCAGGTACCACAACATAATTGAATATTGTGTGATGATTCTTTTTACATGGTAGACGAGAGATCGGAGATCGGAGATGAGTACAAATGGGATTTAGAGGATATGTACTCTTCCGAGGAAGAATGGACCGAAGAGTTCAAACAGGTAAAGAATAAGGTAGAGGAATTTGATGGCGATGGAGTCGATATAGATTCTCCTGAAGCTTTGAATAATTTGCTGAAGGAAAGATTCGAGTTAGATAGAATGATTGAAAACCTGAAAAAGTATGCTTTCATGCTCAGAGATCAGGATACAAGAGAGCAGAGGCCTAGAGAACTCGTCTCAAAGATCAAGGCCTTGAACACTGAGTTCCAGAAGTCTATCAGTTTTATTGAACCGGTTATTCTGGAAAATCGGGAATGGGTGGAAAGCTGGCTAGACGAAGGTAAGCTTGAGGATTACAGCTTCTATCTCAACGATCTATTCAGAATGAAAGATCATAAACTTGGTAGAAAGGAGTCTCGAGTTTTGGAATCTCTCGGAGATGTTACGGATGCTGCGCATGAAACCTATTCAACTTTGACAAACGCCGATCTTACTTTTCCAGAGGTTGAAAGGCCTGAAGGAGAAAAAGTCGAGTTAACGCAGGGAAACTTCACGAAGTTCATGAAGCATCAGGATAGAGAGTTCAGAGAGAAAGTATTTGAACAGATGTACGGAACTTTCTCGAACTACCGGAATACTATAACCACTACTCTGGAAAAGAATGTGAACAAAAATGTCAGGAAGGCAGAGATCAAAAACTTTGATTCCGCGCGACAGGCCTCCACCAAGCCGGATAAGATTCCGGAGACTGTAAACGATAACTTGATTGAAGCGGTGAGAGATAACCTGGATCTGTTCCAGAGACATCTCGAACTGAAGGAAAAAATTTTAGGCCTGGAAGAGCTGGAGATGCATGATGTCTACATGCCTGTGGCTGAGACTGAAAGCCCTGAGATAGAGTACGAGGAGGCTAAAGAACATATTCTGGAGGCCTTGAAACCGTTAGGCGAAGAATATGTTGAAAAGGTCAGAGAAGGCCTGGAAAACGGCTGGGTCGATGTCTACGAAAACAAGGGAAAGCGTTCAGGCGCTTATTCTGGAGGAAGCTATGATTCGAATCCTTACATTCTGATGAACTATCAGAACGATGTATCGTCAATGTTCACACTGGCGCACGAATTAGGCCATTCAATGCATTCAAAGCTAAGCAGTGAGAATCAGGCCTACCATGATTCAGGTTACACCATTTTCCAGGCAGAGGTCGCCTCAACCACAAATGAGGCTCTACTAACGAAGCATCTGCTTGAGACTGTTGAGGACGAGGAGTTCAGGATGCATGTCTTGAGTTATGCGCTGGAGAAGTTCAGAGGCACAGTCTTCCGCCAGACGATGTTCTCGGAATTTGAGAAATGTATCCATGAGGAAACAGAGAACGGAGAGGCCTTGAGCCCAGATAAACTCGATAAAAAATACAAGGAATTAAAGGAAGACTACTATCGGGAAGCCAATGTAGGAGATACAATCGCCAGAGAATGGATGCGGATTCCACACTTTTACTATAACTTCTACGTCTACAAGTATGCCACAGGCCTCTCAGCAGGCACAGTACTCTCCAGAAAGATTGTTGAGGAAGGCCCAGAGGATTATCTGGAGTTTTTGAAGAAAGGGGGAAGCCAGTACAGCCTGGAATCGTTGAAGGAGGCTGGAGCAGATCTAAAGACCGAGAGGCCTGTCAAAAAGGCCATGAAAGAATATGAAAATTACTTGGAAAAGGCGGAAAAGAGCTTAGATTAACCATTCTCCGTCTTCAAACACTTTCTCTCCATCGCAGAAAATTTTTCCGCCATCCTCTTTTTTCCTCAGGTCTTTGACGATATCCCAGTGGATCGCAGAGTTGTTCTTCTCTTCATTGTCGGGAACGGATTCCTCATATGCATTTCCTAAAGCAAGGTGAACAGTGCCGCCTATTTTTTCATCAAGGCCTAGATCGTTCATAAATCGGTCTATCTGCATGTTTGTACCGATTCCAAATTCTCCCAGATATCTGGCGCCTTCATCTGTATTCAGTTGAGCCTTCAGGTATTCTTCGTTCTTTGAAGCACTAGATTCCACTACCTTTCCATTTTCAAATTCTAGGACTACGTCTTCGACCTGGTTCCCGCTCTTTACTCCGGGATATGTGAAGCTAACTTTTCCTTCAACTGACTCTTTTACAGGGGCGTAGAATACTTCTCCGTCAGGTATATTGTGTTTTCCGATGCTTGATATTCCGTCTCTATTTTCCAGGCTGAACTCGAGATCTGTGCCTTTCGAAACGATTCTGACTTTATCGGCTTGATCGAAACAGGCCTTGATTTTCTGGTTTCTCTCTGTTATCTCAGTCCAGTCTACCTCTGTCACCGCATCCAGCAGAAACTTCTTGTACTCCTGGGTTGGGATGCCTGCGTTCTGTGCGGATGCATCAGTCGGGTACCTGGTTAGAACCCATCTGTCTTCATGGATGATGTCTGAAAGTTCCTGTGTCTCTTTCTTCCTCAAGGTTATCTTTTCTGGATCCAGGCCGTTCAGTTCTCTTTCATTGTCTCTGCCGCTTATCATAACGAATGCGTCCATCTCCTCCAGCTCTTTCCTTTTTGCTTCAGAGATATTCTTCATCTGCTCCTCTGAGCCATGCTTGATCCAGTCATAGTCTAGGCCTGAGCGCCCAATCTGGGAGTCATAGATAAAGTGTTCGTGAGGATAGGCACCTCTCTCAATTATCAGTTTTCTTACCTCATCAAATAGAGGTTTCACGTCGATAGACTCTGCTTTAAGATAGATATTTTCTCCTTCCTTCACTTCGATAGAATAATCTATAAGTGTTTCCGCGAACTCTCTGATCTTCTGATCTTTGGTCTTGTTCATGCAAATTTATTGGAGGTTCAGATATTTAGGCCTTCCCGGGATCGAACTAAAAAATCTGTATCTTCAATTGTTTCTTATGAAACAGTTACTGAAGAGACTTTGTGAAACTCCGGCTGTATCCGGAGATGAATCTGCCATAAGGAAAGTAATTAAAGAAGAGTTAGAGGACTATGCAGATAGCATAGAAACTGATAACTTTGGGAACCTGATCGTGAGAAGAGGTTCCGGGGAAAAGACGTTGATGATTGATGCCCACATGGATCAGATCGGAATGGGGGTCAGAAGAATTACAGAAGATGGGTTTATACGGGTTTCTAAGATTGGAGGAGCTTATCCAATATCGATAGTCAATCAGAGAGTGAAAGTCCACACGTCTGAAGAGGAGGATCTTAAGGGAGTAATAGGAGGCAAACCTTCTCATCTAGTGAAAGATAAAAGTCAGGGTGACTTACCGCAGATGAAAAAGGCCTTCGTCGATATCGGTGCGGAAGACAAGGAAGACGTACTGGATCGAGGTGTGCGTGTGGGTGACTATATCACGTTTGACAGAGACTTCAAGGAGATGATAAACGGCTACGTTACAGGCCCAGCCATGGATAATAGAATTGGCTGCGCTATTGCGATTAAGGCCTTCAAAGATTTTGATGAGGACTATGAGTTGGTTGCTGTGTTCTCTGCACAGGAGGAAGTAGGCCGGAAAGGTGCAAAGACGTCGGCTTTCGATGTGAGGCCTGATGCGGCGGTTGTGCTGGAAACCGCGAGGGCGGGAGACACTCCTAACATGGATCTGGATGACTCTGATGAGTTCACAGGAGATGGCTTTGGACTGACCATGGTCGAGGCTTCAGGAAGAGGTGTAATTACTCCGGAGAGTGTTCGAAACTGGCTACTCGAGACAGCGGAAAACGACTTCAACTACCACAGAAAGCTGTATAACACCGGTAAGACGAACGCAGGAGAGATCAGCGTCAGTCGATCAGGAGTCCCTACAGGAGTAGTTGTTATACCTACCAGACATCTGCATACAGCGATAGAGGTGCTGAAGATGTCGGATGCGGAAGGCGCAGTAGATTTCATGGGAGAGGCCTTTCAGAGCTTCGAGGATCATTTCTAATCTCTCCTGACTGAGGCCTCAGTAATTTAATCTTCTCCCCACAATTTTCATTTTATGAGCGGCGAAGCTTTAGAGGAACTAAAGAGGAAGTCTAGAAAAATCACAAATATTGAAGAGGCCTCAGAAATCCTGCACTGGGATCAGGAAGTTATGATGCCTGAAAAAGGAGTAGTGGCCCGTCAACAGCAGCTTTCAGTTCTCTCAGGTTTAAGCCATCAGATACTAGTTTCAGAGGAGCTGGGCGAAGTTATTGAGGAAATTGAATCCCGATCTTTAGATCAGGAGGATAAAAGCACTTACAGAGAGATTAAGAGAGAGCATGAAAGATCTTCTAGTGTTGATCAAGATTTAGTTGAAACGATCTCATCTCAGTCGTCTCAGACGCTAGATAAATGGAAGAAGGCCAGAAAAGAAGGAGACTTCGATATAGTTAAGCAAGATTTAGAAAAACTAGTTGAACTGAAAAGAAAGTATGCAAATCAGATTAATCCAGAAGAAGAGCCTTACAAGGTTTTATTCAAGGATTATGAGCCTTACATAGAGTTCGAGAACATGCAGGAAGTGATGGAGGCCTTAAGAGACGAGCTAACAGATCTCTTTGAAGAGATTAAGGAAAGCGATGTCAGGCCTAAAAACAGGTTCGAGGTAGAAGTATCTGAGGATAGACAGCTGGAGCTGAATAAGGAAATTTTGAACGACTTAGGCTATGACTGGGGTCGCGGAAGACTTGATACGTCTGAGCATCCATTTACAGTAGGAAATCAGCATGATGCAAGGATCACTACCAGGTTCAACGAAGACGATATTTCAAAGTCTATTCTTCCTACGATACATGAATTTGGTCACGCTTTATACGAGTTAGGCCTTCCGAAAGAGCATTATGGTCTTCCATCCGGGAGCTCGAGAGATCTCTCGATCCATGAATCTCAGTCAAGGCTCTGGGAGAACCATGTTGCTCGTTCAAAGGAGTTCTGGAACCATTTCACGCCTAAGCTTCAGCAACTTGAGGCCTTCGAAGACGTAGAACCTGAACAGCTCTGGGAGTCGATCAACAGAGTTAAGGAGGAGAATTTGATCCGGGTCGAGGCTGATGAGGTAAGCTATCACCTGCATATCTATCTGAGATACAGCTTGGAGAGAAAGCTTATCAACGGGGAGATAGAGGTAGAGGAACTTCCCGAGAGATGGAACAACAGGATGGAAGAACTACTTGGATTGAGGCCTGAAAATGATGTGGAAGGCGTTTTACAGGATATCCACTGGTATCAGGGAAGCATCGGTTACTTCACAACTTACTCTCTGGGAAGCATTCTGTCCGCTCAGATATACGAAGCGATGGAAGAGGAAGTTGAGGGCCTTGACGAGAAGATCAAAAAAGGAGATTTTGAAGAACTGAAGAAGTGGTTGAAAGAAAATATTCATAGCAAAGGGTGTCTGTATGAGACTGAAGACTTGCTCGAGCTAGCTACTGGAGAGAAACTGAACCCTGATTACTTCCTAGATTATATCGAGGACAAGTACGGCAAGATCTACAATCTGTAGGCCTTTCTTTTTTATTCTATTTCCTCTGCTACAATCTGGAGGTCTCCCTGATAGACATCTACATACCCGGAGATCGAGGCCTGATCGCTTGCGTTTCTCATCTCAAAATCGACGATACTGACTGTATCTGTACTGTCTCTAAGCTCCATGAACTTTGCTCCGTCGACTTCAGTTCGGGAGACTATCTCTCCTTCAACTCTGACTGAGTTACCGAGCCATGTCCGATCTATCTCCTCAACCTTCACTTCCTGATACTCGAGATAGGAATGAGAGACATGAATTATTCCCAGGCCTATAATGGATAGAACTATACAGGCTTTGTAGATATCCTTTTCTTTAATATTTTTCATAGATCTTTTCTGTAAAGTTCTCTGTATTTTGCTCCTTCAGACGTCATCTCTGATTCGAAAAGTATGATTTCTGAGGCCTGGAAAGTTCCGAATGTTTTATCTGAGTAGTTTTGAAGCATTTGATGGACGTCTTTTTTCTCCGTCTTCATCAAGTTATTTACTCGGGAGAGGGTCACGTGAGGCCTGAACTCGTGATCGTTATCAGACTCCACGTCATGGCTTGAGGCCTTTCTGAAGAGCTCATTGATTTCAGGGGATTCTATTCCGGCCCACAGCACCCTGATATAGTTTTTCGATGGGAAAGCACCGAGACCTTGAATCTTTGTACTGAATGGTTCGGTTTCCAGTGATTCGAGGAAAGTTTTGATCCCTGCAATTTCTTCTTCATCTATGTCCTGAAAGAACTCGAAGGTGATATGCATTTTCTCAGGCCTGACTTTTTTCCCTGGGATCTGTTCCTGTATCTGCTGGAGTTTTTCTGTCTGTTGTTGTGGTAAAGGTATTGCGGTGAAGGCCCGCGTCATACATTCTTTTAACTGTCGTTCACTAATTAATCTTTGTTAAGGTGTAAAAATAATGGCTAATCCACGAGCAAAGGAGATTACAGGAAGGACTGTTGTATCAGAGGAACACGGTAAAAAATTCGGAGAAGTTCAGGACCTATCATTTGTCGCAGGTTCAGGCGAATTAATGAATCTTCTGGTAACTAATACTACAAAGCATCTGGATGATTCAGAGCTTCAGGAAGATAAGAAAGGCCGAAACATTATACCGTTCTCATCAGTCAGATCAGTAGGAGACTTCGTAATAGTCTCAGAAGACGATATAATGTAAACTCGGCTATAGTTAGGCCTGAGATAACAAATCTAATTTAGCTTGATGGGAGCAATTAAGACATCAGCTCATCAATGTCTTCATCTTCTACATCAGGCCTGTTATCCAGCCAATTCATTACTTTTTCTTTATTCTCTTTAATGTAGAGCTCTAAGAAATTTTCTGATTCCGGAGGGCTATTTTCTACTATTGTCTGGAAAGGATCTTTTCCTGTCAATACCGCCGGAGCTGTTGAATGCTCCAGGGAAGAATCCAGTATTTTACTGAGTTCTTGTCTGAATTTTTCTTCTTCTGTTGCTAAACTGGATTTTAGCATGGTTCTTCTAGACTCCTCACTTGCATCGGATTCAAGTTTTTTCAAGTCTCTATAACTACTCCAGCATTGATTAAACGCATCTGAGACCTGATTCGATGAATTTCTCATCGCTATAACGTCTTCGTAAAATTGCTCTTGGTCTACACCATGTAAAACGTTTTTTGACATTAGTCTGTCTCGACTATCTTTATACACGTTCTTTGCAGGTTTTTCAGGGATAGGGATCTTGTTTAATGCCTTCTCAACTACTCCTACCATGTGGATAATTACATCTGGCACTTCATCTAGAAATTTCTCGAAATCTTCTTGTTCAGCCTCTTCATAACTTTGAGACAGATAGGTGATGTCATCTTCGTCTAGATAACTAATACTGAAGTTATCCTCAACAGCCCTGTAGCTATCTCGGCTTTCCAAAAATTCGGACGCAATCTCTTTGTACCTATCTGTGATTTCTGACATATAATTAAAAATAAAAGAAAAAAGTTATATCTCTATAGTAGTAACTAAGGCAGGGTATTTTAGAGAATAGTCTGCGGTTTGAAGTCTAAGGATTTCAGTAAAGAACAAAAAATAAAGAAGTTAGAATATCTCTCGTTAAACAATAATTTCATCCAGCTCTTTCTCCATAGAGTTGAAGTTCTCGAAACCTTCTTTCTTAATGACAATCATCTCCTCTATCCTGACTCCGCCAAGATCCTCGTAATAGAGGCCCGGCTCGATGGTCAGAACCATGTTCTCCTCGGCTTCTAAATCATCGTTCGCAACCCGTGGAGCCTCGTGAAGCTCTAGGCCTACAGCGTGACCGGTCGAATGAATAAATCCTTCTTCGGTCTCTGGATTGTTTCTCAAAGTATCATATCCATGATTCTCGAAAACATCGCACACTTTTCCATGAACCTCGGAAAGTTTTAACCCGGCTTCTTTCTCCAGGACTTCAAAGGCCTGTCTCTGAGCCTTTAGAACCGTTCCATACATTTTCTTCTGTTTTTCAGAAGGCTCGCCCTTGAAGAAGGTCCTTGTCATATCACCAAAATACCTATCTTTTCTTGGAAAGATATCGATTATAATCGGTCCTCCTGGCTTTAGATTTCCAGAGCCGAGGTCGTGAGGCCTGGAGCTCTGTTCACCTGACGCAACAATCGTCTTCTCAGGAACTTCATAGTTATTCTCGAAGAGAAGGTTCTTGATGGATTTTCTCAATCTTTCAGAAGTCAAAATTTCTCCTCTGTAGTATATCTCTCCTTCACTGACTGAGGCCTCTTCAAGTATTTCTTTCGCGTGCTTCATCGCTTTTTCAGTTGTGTCTTGAGCTTCACGCAGTTTCTCAAGCTCCTCCTCGGTCTTTACCCGCCTCATCTCTTTGGAAGGGTCTTCGACAGGACTGATAGAGAGTCCTGATTCTCGAAGCTGGTCTCCCAGCTTTAATGGAAAGTCTTCCGGCACAGCGATATCTTCAACTTTTTCCTCATTTAGAAAGGCCCTGAATATCTGGATATGTGCGTCGACGTTCTCCCGTGGATCCCCTTCCCGATACTTTGATGTGCTTACAACTTGGTCCACATCCGCTTCCGTCTTTGCCCGACTCATCTCAAGAGGGGAGACCAGAAGGATATCTTCATCTCTCTTTCTCAGGTAGACCACTGGGTCGTGGGCCTCGAACCCTGTGAAGTAGAACATGGCAGGGTCCGAGCTGTCCGCCCGCAGAAGATAGGAATCTGCATCAATATCAAGGCCTTCAAGCAGGTCCATTTTCTATCCGTCGATTATTCCTTCATCCTTGACTTTGAAGACTGCCTCTCCTTCAGGCATGTAAGGTGAGTCGACCAGCCTTGCGATCCTTTTATCCTTCTTGGACTTTCTCAGGTAAAGTCTGACTGCGGAGTTATGCGCCACGATATGGCCTCCGATAGCCTTTGTAGGGTCCCCAAACATCTGATCCGGGTTGGACATCACCTGGTTAGTTACGAGGACTGCGATATTGTGCGCATTCGCAAGCCTCAACAGTGTTGTCATGTGCTTGTTTAGTTTTTGCTGTCGAGGTGCAAGCTCTCCTCTCCCAACGTAATCGGATCTGAACTGTGCAGTCAGTGAATCGACAACTATCAGGCCTATGTCGTTGTTCTGACAGATTTCCTGTGCCTGATCTGTTAGAAGCATCTGGTGATCTGAGTTGAATGCTCTTGCGACGTGGATGTTTTCCAGTACTTCGTCTACATCCATGTCTTTGGCTTCTGCCATCTGCTCGATTCTTGTAGGTGTGAAGGTATCTTCTGTGTCAATGTAGATTGCTTCACGGCCGAGGCCTCCGTTTTCTTCAGGCAGCTGTACGTTTACAGCCAGCTGGTGTGATAGCTGGGTCTTTGCTGAGCCATATTCTCCGTAGACTTCTGTGATGCACTGTGTCTCAATTCCGCCGCCTACTACTTCATCGAAGTTGCTGGAGCTTGTTGTAATCCTTTTCATCTCATTTCTCTGGTCGAATCGTTCCTTCCCTGATTCGAATCCGATGTCGAGATGCTTTCTTGACTCTGTGATTATGCTTTGAGCCTTTTTATCTCCTATATCGGCTACCTCTGCAAGCTCTCCCGAACTCATCGTTGCTATGCTCATTAATTCCTCGTAACCTGCGTCACGAAGCTTTTCTGCTGTTTTGCCTCCTACTCCTTTGATGTCCTCTAGTTCAACGTCGTTGTTCTCGCTCATTTTATATTCTCCCCTTCAAAACTATCTGTATTTTCATTTCTAACCTTGTTCATAATACAATTTTCAGGCCTCCATGATCTCCAGCATCTCATCAATCTTTTCCTCCTGATCGACTTCTTTCATGCTGTTGACCAGGATCTCAATCGTATCGAAGTAATCGTTGTAACGTGTCCGTCCCTCGATCTCGATTTCCTTACCCATGACTTCTTCTGAGGCCTCTTCTACTGCATCTGTATCCATATCTTTTTCCTGTTCCTCGGTCAGGTCTAACATATCTCTTGCCTGGTCTCCGAAAAATACTGCTCTGATGTTTTCTGTTCCGTCGTCAAGTACTGCTGATACTGCGAGCCGTCCTTCTGGATTTTCTACTTCTGTACCATCGTCCGTAACGTATTCTCCGTCGTCGTTTTCCCTGACTGTATCGCCTGAGTCAGGATCTACTCTGTAGAATGGGTTTGAGGTATAGACTGTCATCAACATTCCTGTAACTTTGAAGCTGTTGCCTTCTCCAGATACCTCTGAAATCGCTACTTCTGAAGTGCTTTGCATCTCGACTTCGTCAAAATCTTCTCTTTCATTTTCATCCACCATCTTGACCTGTGCGGAGTCTCCAAGCCTTAACTCTGCGTTACCTTGGTCGTCTTCTACAGTGTAACATCCGCTCATTTCGATTACATCGCCTTCATCAACGTTTTCTGCGATCTCTGTCTGTTCATCCCAAAGAGTGACTCTGATAGTTCCTGTATCGTCTCCAAGAACCATATTCTGGACTTTACCGTCCTCTTCCTCGTCATCTCTTGAGAAAGTATTCATATCGGATACTCTGAGAACCTTTCCTTTGATCATAACTTTACGCATTTCCGGCACAACATTCTCGATTTTCAGGTCTGCGGCATCAGATTCGGAAAGATCTACGCCATGTTCTTTAGCCACTAGATGCACTGCACCTTCTTCACTCACAAGGCCTTCAAACTCCTCAAGTTTTTCCTCTACATCTTCCTCTAACTCTTCTTTTTCAAGTTCAGAGGCCTCCACGACCTTTTCAATTAAGTCCTCAGTATCCATGTAAAATTAATCGAGTGGAAACCTTAAATCAACTTTCAAAATCTATCTTTAGATAGCCAGGGCTGTACAGAGAACACCTGGTATAACAAGGTTATATTTACGTCAGTATCCTGCTTTTGCATTTAAGAGTAATCAGAAGAAGAAATCAATATGAAGGCGCAGTCTGCGATTGAGTATTTGATGACGTATGGTTGGATGCTTCTAGTTGTAGCCATCGTTGGAGGCGCCATATTTTCCGTTGCTCAAGGTCAGGCTGTGGTTGAATCTACAGGCTTTAATTCTAATGATCTTGTGGTAAATGATTTCGGAAGAGACTCTTCCGGAGATTTAGATATGGTTTTGGAAAACAGGGGACCTGAAAAAATCGAGATATCAGAAGTTAGAGTTGCAGATCCTGATAACGGTAAAAATGAACTTTTCTATGGAACTAAAGATGGAATAGATTCCGGAGAATCTTCTGTTATCTCAATGCCGGTTACTAACTCAGAACAAAGTAACAAACTAGATGTGGTGATAGAGTACTCAAGAGGAGGATTAGATAATATAGTCACAACAGGACAACTTAATGGAGATATCCAGATAGACTCTTCAGAATCGCTAGCAGGATACTGGTTATTTGATGAATCCTACTATAATGGAACGGATTTCGTAGATTTATCTGGCAGTTCTCGTTCAATCCAGAAAGATCCAGAAACTCCGTTCCTAGAATCTGAAAGAGGAAAATCGCTCAAATTCAATGATACTTTACCGACCATGTATCTTCCTAGGAACAGTTTCAATTACGATCAGGACTCAACATTCTCAGTCATTTCTTGGATTAAGCCGACTGATGTTTCAGACTCTGTTATAGTTGGTAGGCAGAAAATTTCAAGCCCGGATTTCCCAGGATGGAAGCTTCAGCTGGAGCCTAATGGCGCCTTAGCATTCTGGATGATAAATAATTCGGGCGCTGGCGACCAGCTTAGAGTTGAGACTGAACTGAATGTGACAGACCTAGAAGGGTGGAATCAAGTAGCTGTAAGTTATGATGGGTCTCGTCAGGCCTCCGGGGTTGATCTATATGTAAATGGTTCAAATATGTCTACTGACGTTAAGAAAAACAATTTGACTTCTGGGTTTGATATATCTGAAGATACTAGCTTTGGCGGAGTGAGATTTGATGTGCAACATTACACCGGCTTAATAGATAGTATTAGAGTCCATAATTCAACCCTCGGTAGTTCAAGAATAAATGAAATCTATAGGTTAAGAAAGTAAGGCCGAAAAAAGAGCTAGCTTAAGGCCTTTCTGATGTCTTCTGCCCGCACTGTTTTTCGGTCATCCTCTTTTGTGATTGCAAGGGCTTCCTCTGAGACATCTCCTGCGAATGTTTCGAGGATTTCTCCGAGTGTGTCTGCTGCATCGTCTGAGACTCTTTTTCCTGTGTGCTGTTTGATTGTTCCTTTCATCTTCGGAGTCGTAAATTCCATTTTGAAATCACCTATACTTTCTTTAAATCCACAACTGTTTTTAACTCCTTCTTCAACCGGTGGAATTATATGTTTCCGCCCACAATAAAGAGGTAGGGGAATGGGTAAAAATTACATGGATGACTTAGAGGGATTTTTCCTTAACAAGAAGCCGGTAAAAATACTAATAACGCTGAATAACCCGGGAACAGAGAGCTACGCTTCTGCGATATCAAAAAAGACTGACTGCACATACTCACATACTGTTAGAATTCTCAGTAAAATGGAGGAAGCAGGCCTCATTACTTCTAGTATGAAAGGCAGGAAAAAAGAGTTAGAGTTAACAGATAAGGGTCGTGAACTGGCTAAGGCCTTGAGCGAAGCAGTCCATCTTATGAATTAAACCGAAATGTAGTTACCTTAACGTTAAAACTCTTTGGTTCTATAATGAGGGTATGTCAGATCAGGCTCCAGAGTTTGTCTACAGAGGCACAACACAGAGCAGAATTGATGAAAATTTGAAGGGGTCAAATTTCTTTCCGGTTAACTGGACTGATAGCTCTGTACAGGCTTTGAGTTATGCTGCAGGTTACTCACTCGGAGACTCTCACAATAACGTTCCTGTAGTGGTCGTGACAGAGTACGATGAAGAGGCCTTTTTAGAAGGAGGTCAAGGTGTACCCACGAAGCTAGATGGATTTGAGGTAGATGACTTCAGCCCGCAGTGGTACCGCTTTCTGGAGCCTGAATCAGCGTTCGACTCAGAGAGGGCAAGGGATGAGGCCTTGGAGATGTTCGATATCAATGACTTGGATGGGTTTTTAGCACAGCATGTTCCTGAAGAGGTGAACAGGGATTCGGCAAGGAATTATTTCGAGACATTCACTGACTTCGAAAGGTATGAGGCTTTGAAGTGAGATAGCATCTAACTGCGAACCGGAGTCTGGGTTTAAAAACATGTCTTCCCTCAAAAGATTATATGATCGAAACAGTTCAAGGCTTGTTGGCCACGCTGTTCAGTTTTTATGACTCGATTTTCCAGCCACTGCTGGCGGCAAGCCCTTACTACGCGCTGGCATTTTTCTCAGTAGGCCTTGCAGGTGCTTTCTCACTGATCTACTGGAGATTCCTGGATATAGAAAGACAGAAAGAGCTTAAAGAAAAATTAAATAAGCAACAGGAGAAGATGAAGGAAGCCAGAGAGAACGAGAAGACAGATAAAGTCTCTGAACATATGACAAAGTCTCTGGAACTTAATCAGAAGTTTATGATGCTGAATCTAAAGCCTATGCTGGTAACAATGCTTTTCGTAGGCCTGTTCTTCCCATGGTTGGGAGCAACGTTTTCACCAAACCTTGATCTGCAGGAACGAAACGGCATGATGACAGGAGAGCTAGAATACGCCTCTGAAACTGTTCCGGTTGAGGTAAATAATGGAAACAATACCTACATGGTTGCAGACGGTGAAGAAATCAGGCCTGGCGAATCCTTTGAGGCTCATGGATTTACCTGGGAGTTCAGAGGCGTAAAAGAAGGTGGAGGATTTTTCTCCAGCAGTGAAGGCCTAAAAGCTAATGTGGCTGCAGTCTTTGTGCCTTTACCGTTTTCGATCTGGTATGTGGGCGGTGCATTGAACTGGCTTGGATTCTATATTCTGATGGCGATGCCTCTGACATTCGGGTTCAGGCGGATGCTCGGAATAGCCTGAAAAAGCTTTGTTGAAGTAAAAAGAGTTATGATACTACAGGCCTTAAGATTTCCTTTCGAAGAGCAGGACTGGATCAGGAAGATGATTGGAGGGTATATCCTGGTTCTTGCATCCTTTGCAATACTGCCTGCTCCGTTACTGTTTGGATATATTCTGAGAGTTATGAGAGAGGAATCGATGCCAAGCTTCGATAACCTGGTTCAGATGTACATAGACGGGCTCAAGGCCTTTGCAGTAGTAATACTTTACATGGTCCCTGGAATACTGATAATGGCTGCTTTCGAAGGAAATCTTGCATTAGTAGGCCTTCCAGTATTTGTAGTAGGCTGGTGGGGATTCGAGTCAGGCATGTACTACCTCGCCAACGAGGGACTGAGAGAGGCTTTTTCAGCTCAGGCATTGAAGACGGTTTTCTCAATCAATTACTTCATCGGTATGTTGGCCTCAATTCTGGTTCCTCTTGGAATAACTATTCTCTATGTTTTGTCTCTGATAACGGTTTTACCTGTTCTACTTTTCCCGGCTGTCCAGTTCTACCAGACAGTTCTCAGATACAAAATCATAAAGGAAGCGATAGAAAAGTAAGAGGCCTGATTGTCTCGTTATAAAATATTTCTTTATTGAATGTTACCTATGAATGAAGAAACCTGGTACACTAGAGAGGAAGCTGAAACAGATCCGGAGTTCGGATGCATACCTGAGAAAAGGCCTGCAAAAGATCTCCTTGATCAAGGTTTTGTTGTATTAGACAAGCCTTTCGGCCCGACAAGCAACCAGGTCAGTTACTGGGTGAAAGAAGAACTCAACCTGAAAAAGGCAGGACATTTCGGAACCCTGGATCCAAACGCTACAGGAATTCTACCGGTAGGCCTGAACTCGGGAACAAGAATAAATCCTGCATTATCACAGGCAGAGAAAGAATACATTTTCGAGGCCGAAATGAGTGAAGAAAGGCCTGAAAAAGACATTAGAGAAGTATTAAAAGATTTTAAAGGCGTCAATAATCAAGTCCCGCCTGAGAAAAGCGCTGTAAAGAGAGAAGAAAGAGAAAGAGAAGTCTATGAGATAGAGTTAATAGAAGTCGATGGTAGAAACTTTCTGGCGCGTGTAAGATGTGAGTCAGGATTCTATGTTAGAGTTTTGATTGATCAAGTTGCCGAGGCCCTCGATGTAGAAGCTGAAATGGAAGAGCTTCGCAGAACTCTACAGTCCAGTCTGACAGAAGACGATGTACATACTTTACAGGATGTGGTTGATGCCTACCATTTCTACAAAGAAAAAGAGAATGAAGAGGCCTTAAGAGAGGTGATTAACCCGATTGAGAGAGCGGTAACTCATCTGAGAAAAGTAGTAATCAAAGATTCAGCGGTAAACGCTGTTGCCAACGGCTCAGATCTCGGTGCATCAGGTATATCGAAGTTCCAGGACAATATTGATGAAGGCGAGACTGTAGCAGTTACAACACTTAAAGGCGAGTTAATTGCTCTGGGAGAGGCCTTGATGAACTCAGAAAAAATGTATGATGAGAAAGGCACAGCAGTAGAAGTCAACAACGTCTACATGGATCCAGGCATCTACCCGAAAAGATGGAAGCAGTAAATCGTGAGAAATTGAGGCCTGTTTTTCCCGTTCTAATTTAAAGTTTCCAAAAATGAATATTCTTGTAGAGATGGTTCGGTCTGAACCATCAAGTACTGCAAACTGCTACGGCAGTTATGCCGGAGTGACTGAGTGGCTAAAGGTGCCGGTCTTGAAAACCGGTGACCCTTACGGGTCTCCTGGGTTCAAATCCCAGCTCCGGCGATTTCATCTGTCGAGTTCTGGCATTTGATGAGAGAAGCTCAAATTTGTGGGCTTCGGTTTCAAATCCCAGCTCCGGCGAGTTCATCTGCTGATATCTGCCATCTTTTTATTTCAGGCCTTCTATAACTAGATTATGGGGCTGTTATCTAGGGCTGAAGGTGCTTCTTCTAAGCTCAGAAATATCACTTCCAATTTGAGCGGTACTCTGGAGGATATTGATAATTCGCTTAATACCTTGAAAGATGAGGAAGGGAATGTTGATGAGGAAGAAAGTAAGTTGAGACAGAAGTTGAGGGAGTTCAGAGATAATCCTGAGAAAATATCCACTACCGATGAATCCGAGTTTCTAGAATTTATGGGACGTGAAGGAACGGAGCTTGAGGATGAGCTACAGAGAATGGAGTCTGAAATCCAGGGATTTGAACAGACTATAGAGATGTTACAGGAATTTGAAGGCGTAATTAACTCCGAGGAAAGAACAAGTCAGCAGGAAATTGAGACTGTAAGAGATGAGATCAGAGGCCTCAATCAGAGGATGAGCCATGAGAATGCAGATAAAGTTATCAGCGATTTTGAACAAGCGGTATCGGATCTGGATTCTGAAGCAGATCAGCTCTTGGAAGCCGCAAAACTTCTAGGTTCTCAGGAAAAAGAGATGGCAAGAGGCGATCAACTGGAGGAACATATGGTAGAGGAAGTTCAAAATTACAGCAGAGATCTAAGCATAATTGAGGAGTTATTTAGCGAAGTTGGGGCTCCGGAAGAAGTCCAGCAAAAGGCCTCACAGGTTGAGGAACTGAGGGAAGATGTATTGGATAAGGTTCAAACTGAGACCCGACAGCTAGGTAATGAAACACAGGAGGAACAGCAGATAATATCTCAGCTTGATCAGGAAATAGAGAGATTTGCTAATGAGGTACAGGAAGTGATGGAAGAAGCTCAGGCCTTGGAGAAACAGATGTCGAGTTCAGGCTTTGGACAGGAAGACCAGGAAATAGGAAGAGTTATAAACAAAGTTGAGGAAATAAATGAAAAAGCACAGAGGGCCTCAAAGACGATAGGTAGAGAAGAGGATTTTTTCGGAAATATTCAGTCTGCTGTAGGGAAGGCCTCAAATCTTCTTTCCGGATGAACTATTCAGAACTCAAATAATTTAGGTTCCCCTGTGCGCAATTTGATTTTTAAGCCTCACACATCCGGTGCAGGTCTTGTATCTTTTCCAATTGCTGCTGATATCATGGTAAGCTTAGGCCGGCGAGCCATTGTATTCGGAGTAACTTCAGTGGTCGGGTGGCGGGCTATACTGTTGATGGTGCATCTCAAGCCTTACTTACCTTTTTAAATTAAAGTAGGTATTTCCTTAGCCATATATATCGCTTTGTTACCCCTATCGTCTCCATAAGGCTTGGTAAAAATCCTTTCAGGTTAAATTCTCCTATCTCAAGAATCGAAAAGTGTTTTCCTAGATACAGCAGAGTTGCATCATAGGAAATCGTCCTCCTTTTCAGTTCTTTACCTTCCTCAGCTCTCAAAACGTTTTTAGCAACTGCTTTCCCTTCAAACAGTGCGAAAGTCGCTCTGGTCTTTTTCCCTTCATAACTGCAGTTGTCTCCGGCTGCGAATATATCTTTTTCATTTTCTACTCTGTTGAATTTATCGACTTTCAGGCCTTTTCCGTCCTGTTTCAGGTCCAGTTCCTCGAGCACAGATTTTTTCCTTATTCCGGCAGCCCAGAAAATGAGATCTGAATCATAAATGGAATCATCAGTCTCTAAACTGCCTTCTTCCAGAGACTTCACAGCTTCATTGAACTTTACCTCTACATCCATCGACTCCAGTCTCCCCAAGGCCTGTTCCGCAGTTTTCTCGCTAAGGTTTCTTACAAGTCTGTCTATATCCTGTAACAGAGTTATCTCGAAGTCCTGATCTGTTTTCTCTCTTAATTCTGAGAGGGCTGCACAGATTCCGACTCCTGTAGAACCGCCTCCAACTATCACGGCATTCTCAACTTTCCCATCTTCAATTTTCTCTTTTCCTTCCTTGATGTCATCTACTGAACGCATAGTTAAGGCCTCAGCATCGATCCCATGATAGTTATCTTCGGCTCCGAGACAGAACACTGCGTAATCATAACCAAGCTCTTTTTCATTTAGTAAAACCTTTCTCTCAGACTTTTCCAGGCCTCTAACTCTGTCTTCTATGTGTTCAATGTTTCTGCCGTCGAATTTTCTAGAGTAATCTATACTTATTTTTTCAGGATTTCCGCCTTCCAAGATGCTGTAACTAGATGGGTAGAAAAGCAATGCGTCCTCGGGATCGACCATTTTGACCTTGAAACCCTTTCTCTCCAATCTTAACGCAGATTCAAGGCCTGCTATCCCACCGCCCAAGACAACCACAGTTTTATGTAAAAACATTTCTCCTGACATAATCAAGTAATAATCTACGTTGATTACTATATCGGAAGGTCAGGCCTCATTACCGTTACCAGACAAGCCAGTTATATCCCAGATAGATAGTCCCCTGGGGTAGTG
>ERZ1034573.31-NODE-31-length-37527-cov-21.799130_pt1 | contig 37527 bp, 42 predicted proteins | sample MGYA00520641_ERZ1034573 | MGnify/ENA primary metagenome ERZ1034573 (study PRJEB33760, sample SAMEA4777724) | hypersaline lake metagenome | biome: hypersaline environment; feature: brines | place: Spain | collected 2014-08 | depth 0 m ...
GAGCCGGAGCTGCGTGAGAGAGGTGTTCACGTGTTTTCAAACGCCAGTGAGTTCCGCTGGAGCGAGGAGATCCCTCTCATGATTCCAGAGGTTAACCCCGAGGACATAGAGATGCTTGAGGATCAGGAAACCTCTGGTAAGCAGGCGAACAATCCTAACTGCACTACAGCGGGGTACGTCCCTGTTATCGAGGCCTTGAGAAGCGAGTTTTCCGTGGAACAGGTCGATCTCGTTACCTTCCAGGCTATCTCCGGGAAGGGAGACAAAGTAAGTTCGGACGAGTACAGTTCACGTATCACAGGTAATGTGATAGATGACTGGAACCGTAAGGATAACCACAACGGCGAGGAGGTAAAGTCCGAGATCGAGCCTCAGAAGATTTTAGGCCTTGCAGATACCAAGGAAGAGGCAAAAAATACAGGCCTCAATATAGATGCTCAGACCGCACGTGTTCCAACACAGTACGGGCATCTTGAGTCGCTGAGAGTAAGTTTCTCCGGAGAAGTGGATGTGAAAGAGGTCAGGGAAGTTATGGAAGACTGGAGGCCTGACGAAGAGGTTCAGGCTTTGCCTTCTACCGCCGATAGGCCTCTGAAGGTTTTGAATCGTCAACCTGAGCCACAGGAAGATATATTCGATCAGGACGGTATGTCCGTAGTCGTGGGAGATCTCAGGCAGCTGGAAGAGGACAGAATCGCGCTGTTTTCACTCAGCCACAACTTAAGAAGAGGTGCGACGTGGACTGCACGTCAGTCCATGGAACTTTATCTTAAGAGAAAAGGCTTGATTTAAGGCCTGTTATTTTCTTTCGTTGAGGACCATATATGTTTCTGTGGAGTCGACGCCTTCGATACTCCTTATTTCGTCAAGTAAACTATTGATCTCCTGGTTTGTGGGCCTTTCTATCTCGAGGACTAGGTCGTATTCTCCTGTGACCTCCATGATCTGTATTTTTTCCGGGAACTCTTCTAGGACCTGTTCGATGTCTTTTCCTGTTTTGAGTTCGACCATTACTACTGCTTTGGAGCCTCTGGTTCCTGTCTGGACGGTGAATTTCTCAATAACTTCGTTTTCCTGCATCTTTTCCACGCGGTTGCGGACTGTGCCTTCAGATACGTCTATCTTGTCCGCGATCTCTGTGTAGCTTGCTCTACCGTCTTTTCTTAGATACTCGAGAATTTTTTCGTCTTTCTGATCCATGTAACAGTTTTCGAAGAGGTTTTTAAGAATCTTTTCGAAAAGCGAAATATTTTCTACTCTTCAACCAGTGTTATCTCTTCGACGTTCTCGACTCCGCCTTCGTCGCCGATGGTGACGGAGTAGGCCTTTCCTGTTTCCTCCGCTGCTGCGTTGAGGACTTTCGTTCCCATCAAACTGTTTTCTCCGAAGTCTTCGTGTACGTGGCCGTTCATCCAGAGGGCTGGTTTGTGTTTGATGATGAGTTCTCTGAACTGGTCGAAACCTATCCTCTTTCCCGAGTGGACTCTGTCGCCCAGTTTTTTCGGAGGATAATGTGATCCTACCAGCACTTTATCCGAATCATTGTCTTCTATAAGGTCTCTGACTTTTTCCTTTATATCGTCCGGGAAGTCTCCGCCTATCAAGATCAATTTATACTCATCGTCTATATCTGCTTCCAGGAAGTTGTATACTGGAGTAGGCCCGTCCAAGAATTCCTCGCTGAACATCATATCCCTGTTACCTGTGCATCCGACACCGGGAATCTCCACCTCTTCAAAGAGCTCTTCGGCGTATTCCTCGGTCATGTAGTCTCCAAGGTTAAGGAAAAGATCATAGTCTCCCGAGTTAGCTTCCTCGATCGCTGCCTCCTTCAGATCCTCTTTGGCGTGGAAATCACTGGTAACCAGAATTTTCAGACTCATACATCCACAAAGGCCTCAAACCCTTTTAAGCATAATTTTTTACAGTCCTCCTAATCCTCATCTTCTTCGATATACTCCAGGGATTCAAGGCCATAGCTCATGGTCGCACCTGCTCTGACCTGTGAAGCTATCTGGATTACATGAGCGATTTCTTCTTTTGTTGCGCCGTGAGTAATAGCCTTCTGGCCATGAGTATGGACACAGAACTGGCACTGGGTCGCAGCCGCAGCTGCAAGGCCCAGAAGCTCCCTCATCTTGTCATCAAAGACAGCTTCATCTGCAATCGATTCCTTCCAGTCCTTGTAATAACTCATCATCTCCTCGGAACCTTCGTTCAGTTTTCCGGCAGCTTTCATGTGGTCATCGTCAAACGGAGAAGCCATAATCCTACCACAAAAATGCTGTAGATAGAATATAAACCCAGTATTCTGCGGTAAAGGCCTTGAGTTCGAGGTTTAAACCTTGAGAACAACAAACATTCATAGGATGGATACTGAATCCAGGAAACAGGTAGAGAGGGCGAAAAAACTACTTATGAACGAACTGAGGGAAGGCCTCGAACCGGAAGGCCGTATTTCGCTGACCCTCGTCCTGTACGGCGAGAAACCTGGAGCATCCATCATAACCGACAGGCCTTCAAAACTCGAGTACTTCTGCGAGTTGACAGGCCTCGAATACAGGAAAGCCGGCGAAAACGATATCGGCAACGAATACTTCATCTCCTGCGACGAAAAAGAACTAAAGAGGATCGAGTCCATGGGCGAGTTCCTCGGATACCCTGAAAGTGCGGTGGAGTTTTTCAACGAGTACCAGGGAAACCGCTTGAACTGGAAATACATCCAGTTCCTCGAAGAGATGCTTGACAACGATAAACTGGAGATAGAAGATCTCCAGTACCTGTATCTGGTCCAGTACATCCCCGAACTCTCCGAGGAAAACGTAAAAGAGGCTGTAGAGCTCGGAAAGGAAAGAGAAGAATCTATCCTTCAGAAAGATGAGGATTCAGGCCTCGAGATAGGTTCGAAGATCCTGGAAGAAGAGGTCTATTCGGCGAGGAACTTTGTTACCCAGCAAAAGATCGAGATGCTTTACATAGATTTCATAATGACGTACAAGCCTAAAGAGCTGGAGAAATACTTCATGAAGTTCCTGCCGGAAAAAATTGGCTACGACCATGCATACGATATACTGATGATGTTGACAGGGGAGAAACCTGGAAGCCTTGTCATGAGCCCGGATGTAGAACAGAGAAAGGCCTTGGAGGAGATGTGTGAACAACTTGACCTGAGCTACAAGGTAACTGGTGGAAGACAGCGTTCTCTACTGGATAAGTTGCTTAGAAGAGATACAAGGCTGTTCAAAGATGGATTCTTCATAGCAAGAGATGAGAAAGCACTTGAACGACTTGAACAGTCGGAAGGAAAATTCTATGGTTACTCGGATAAAGGAGTAGGCGAGTTCCTGGGCTACCCAAGAGAATCGACGATATACTACGACAGTACAGAGCCTTCAACAAAGGCCTCAGAGAAAAAGATCAAAGAACTGGAAAAAGGGGGAAAACTCGAGGAAGATGAGATGAAGTTCCTCAAACTTGTGAGTTATGTTCCAAGGCCTGAAGAAGAAAATATCCTGAGAGCAGTCAAGATCGGAGAGATGAGAGAGAAAAAGCTGAAAGAGCTGGACAAAGATCTTGAAACAAGTATAGGGGAGAAATACCTGGAAAAGATGAAAGACTCCGAATCCAGTCTTTACTAGTTACAGACCGAAATCGTCATCATCCAGTCCGCCGTCAAGACCTGAATCACCAAGGCCTCCACCGAATTCGTCTCCTGAGCTATCCATTCCGCCGCCTCCGAAGTCCTGCTGGTTTCCTGTCTGTGAAGCTCCTCCAGCTCCGTTGATATTGTTTTCGATAGTTCTTTTGTACTGCTCAGGGTCTTTAAGGCCTTTAAGTCTTATAGTGGCTCCATCATGTCCTGCAGTGTTTATTTTAAGGTCTCCGACATCGAAGATCCTTTCGTTGATGTCTTTGCTCAGTTTGACATCTGTGATATTTTCATACATCGTGCTTTCTGTTGTCTGGTTGAGAATCCCTCTCCTCTCTATAACCTTCTGAGATGTGATAAAATACTTTATGAATTTTCTCTCGATCTCTGACTTGACGATAATAGCCAGAGGAACTACCAGCAAAACATTCAGATAAAGTGTATTAAAAGGCAACTCAAAAGGCAGAACAGAAATACCAAATATACCCAGTGTCAACGCAGCCCCGATAACATAACTCTTCACAAAACTCGAATCCATGATAGATGGACTGGTCCTCATCTGAATCTGTTCCCCCTCTGCAAGCAACTCCTCAATACTAGATGACATACATTAAACTTCCGTAAGGCCTTAAATAAAACCTTCGTAAATCAGCCAGCTCTTTCCAGCCGAACCCCCCGTTCCCCCCATATCGAAACCCTGAGAAGTCTACCTTCCGGCACAAACAAGAAAGCGTAATACAAGGTAATACTTTTTTAACCGGTGAGGCCTAAACTTATCCTCCTATGTCCAGCACAGAAGGCAGAATCGCGGATACAGATACATATACAGTTCACAACCTGGTAGAAGACATACAAGGCCTTTACAGTTCTGATGAAAGAGTTTACTCCGGCCAGATACAGGAAAACGAGTTCAACACACTGGATGCGATGAAAGAACTGAGAGATAAGTACCCTGCAGACGGCGAGTACAGCCAGGTGCCAGCCCAGATAGCAGGAAAGAGCGACTGGAACCATCTTGAAAACCTGTTGAACGGCGCGGTGGAACAGGGCCTTCTGGAAAGAGAAGTCAAACACGTAGATCTTCCGAACGAGGACTTTCCGCGGAAAAACCTATTCTACAGACTACCGGAAAACCTGACATAAAAATCAGAAAAATTTGAAATCAGAGTTTTTGGACTCTTCGGGACTTTAAAATCGAAGATTTTAATGGCCCGATTCTTCATATCCGAAGGATATGAACTCTCTGGGATTTTTGAAAACTTAGTTTTCTGCTAAATCCCCGAACTAGGATAGCTGAAAGTCATGGACTCTTCGGGATTTGAACCCGAGGCCTCCTGCTATTTCTACTGGACAGTTGACAAAAAAAGGGAGACGGTCTCTGTACCGTCAAGTACTGTCAACTGCTACGGCAGTTGCGAAGCAGGCGTTCTGCCAAACTGAACTAAGAGCCCTAATATAGACCGCTACATCAGGATTTAAGAATCAAAGGAATTCCTCCCTCATTCTCTTGAGGAAGGCCTCTGCCTCAGTTCTTTCAGAAAAATAGGCGAGATGTGAACCGCAGTCGCAGTCTGTCGAGCCGAAGCCTTCAACCGTTTCCTCGGCCTCTGAAGCCAGTTCACATTCGATATCCTTCTCCGGGAACCTTACCGCCTCTACCAGTTCAGAGGCTTCAAGGCACGACAAGTAGTCTATATGCCAGTGTTGTACGTCTCTTTCTCCATTTGAGACTTCTCTGTGTCGCTGGATTCTCTTGAGGCCTCCAGGACCGAAAGCGCTTCCGAAATAGGTGTAGAAGCCTTTTTTCAGGCTCTTTTTTCCTGTTCCGATCTCTATCTGCGTGTCTTTTTCCAGTTCGATCAGCAGTATGTAGCTGCCTTTCATTCTACCTCCCTGTATTTACGCCAGCGGCCTTCTCCCTCTGAATTTATGAGGTTGTAATGATCCATCTTCTGGAGATACTTTCTCAGCATCCTGTCGCTCTTCGGATCATCCATCGCTTCCCTGTAATTCTCATATAAATCGCCCGGCTGTATCTCTCCTTCCTCATTGACGATCTCGTAAAGTTTTTCCTGATGCTTGTTCAGTTTCTCCTCGTTTTTCTTCCTGTTGTTGTCCTTCGCTTCAGGGACGGCCTCCTGTATCATCTCACGTGTGATCTCATCTTCATCTCTTTCCTCGGCCATCCTCGCCGCAGCTCTCAGGACTCCAATCGCTATCCTTGCGTCCCCCTCGGAGGAGAGGGCTATCTTTTTGATAAGAGATGAATCGATAGCAGAAGAATCCAGACCCCACTCTGCACGATCCATCAGTATATCCTGAAGCTGGTCAGAGGTATAGGCCTTGAACTGAATCCTCTTCGAATCAATCAAACGGCTGCGAACCCTGTCGTCCATGTTATAGAAGACACTTTCCTGGGTGTTGGCGATCATGACGATATGTACGTTGTCAAGGCCTTGAAGATCGTAAAGTACTTTTTCGTCCTCTAACTGGTCGACCTCGTCAAGTATCAGTACGTAAGGCGCTCTGTCGTAGTCTTTAAGCTTTGAGTAAAGCTCGTCCGTCGGTGTCGACTGTCTGTGGACCTGAAGGGTTTTTCCAATGCCTTCTAAGGCCTTGTACAGGACTTTGAACCTGTTGTAGTTTTCCCAGCAGTTGATGTACATGTAGTTGAAATCCAGGAGCTCTTCCTCCAGTTTATCCATGACGTACTGTGAGAGACAGGTCTTTCCTGTCCCTGGAGGCCCGTACAGCAAAACGTTTCTGGCCTGTTCGTTTTCCACCAACGGCTCCAGCGCTCGAGAAAGCTCTTGAACCTCTGAATCCCTGTGGACAACCTCTTTCGGGATAAAATCATCACGCAGAACACGTGCATCCTGGACAATCATAATAACTTTTTAGACCTCAAATCTTAAGGGAATTTCGCTGTTTCCGGTAGAAAAATGTAGGCTTCATGGGAGGCCTCTAACCTTTCAACTGGTTGAAAGACCTCCTCAGCTTTAATGCGAACCTCCTCCTGAAACCGATCGGAGCCTGATCAGGATCACCTGGCAAGGCCTCCAGACTCTGTAACTCCTCGGCTCTCATATCATTCCCCCTCCATCCTCTGGTTGAAGGCCTCGAAAGGCGTTCTCTGTGTTGGAAATTCAAGTTCCCCTCTAGTGGTATTCCGTTCCATCTTTTCCCCCCACGATGTTATTCGAACCCCCTATTAAAAACGAAAAGAGACAGCTTTCCGCCAGTTCCGGTAGAACAGAGTTATAAGTAAAAGCAGTGAGGCCTCTTCCCAGTATTATGACAGAGATACCCAAGTTAGGTCTCGGTACCTGGCAGAACTCAAACCCTGAAGAATGCAGAGAAGCAGTCAAAACCGCTTTGAACATGGGCTATGAACACATCGATACAGCTCAGGCCTACGACAACGAGGAAGATGTCGGTGAAGGCCTTGAAGCTGCTGATGTCGATAGACAAGACTTTTTCCTGGCTTCTAAGGTCTGGATCAACAATCTCTCCGCCGAGAACGTGAAATCTTCAACTGAGGAGTCTCTGGACAAGCTCGGCGTCGATTCCGTTGACCTCATGTATATTCACTGGCCTTCCGGCAATTACCAGGCAGAAGAGACTCTCGGTGCTTTCAAGAACCTGGTAGAAGAGGGCAAGATCGATAATATCGGTATCAGCAACTTTGAACCCGAACAGGTCGATGAGGCGATGGAGATCGCTGGCGAGCATATCATCGCGAACCAGGTCGAGATGCATCCACTGCTTCAGCAGGAGGAACTGCTGGAGAAATGCCGTGAACACGGTATTACTCTGGTAGCTTATTCTCCCCTGGCACGTGGAAAGGTTTTCGAGATTCCTGAGCTCCGGGAGATCGCGGACAAACACAACGTTTCACCGGCCCAGGTCTCACTTGCCTGGCTGATGCAGAAAGACGGAATCATAGTGATTCCTAAGGCGACAGGAAAAGACCATATCGAGGACAACTATAAGGCCCTGGATCTGGAACTTGATGAGGAAGACGTGGAGAAGATAGAAGGCCTTGAACGCAGAGATAGACGTGTAGATCCGGACTTCGCTCCCTGGTAGAGAAAGGCCTTTTCCCAGGACACTTTTTTCTTATTCTTACTGTTTTTCCTGCCTGGTGTAAACTAAGGGCTTTGATAAAGATTCAGGCCTTAGCCTTCATCCTCGTTTTTTGAGGCCTCTTCTCCGTCTTCACTGTCTTCTTCACTGTCTTCTTGACTGTCTTCTTCACTGTATTTTTCTTTTTTCTGCTCTGAGTCATTCTCCTTCTGCTTTTCGGTTTCTCTGCTTTCTTCGTTTTCGGCTTCGTTCTTTTCTCCTTCTGTTACTGCGTCTTCTATTCTTTTCATGAAGGTGAGGAGGCCTACAAGCATCGTTATGACGCCGAGTTCGCTGAAATACTGGAAGAGGTCGATTTTTAGGAGTTTGAGGGTTGCTCCTATGAAGGCTCCGAGTGAGAAAAACATTGAGGATATCGAGAGAGCCATGAATGCATCTGGTACTCCCTGTTTGATGACAAGTTTTGTTGCTGTGAGTTCTTCGTCTTCCCTGAATTTTCTAACTATTTTCAGGTTGTAGTAGAAGATGAAGGCTGTCAGTACTGCTGAGACGGATGCGAAAAGTGTTATTATCAGGTTCATCTTGATCTCCACCACATTCTAAGTACTCCGTAGGTTATCACTCCCAGGAATCCTACGATCTGTACTCTTGCGAACATTATCATCGCGTTACTTTCTACTATTCCTCCTACAGCGTATATTATGAAAGTTATCAGCAGGAAGAGCTCCCCGACAAGGTAGGCAAGGAAATCGTATCTCGTGAGATCTGCCTTAAGTTTGAAAGATGTGAGCACAGTCTCGGAGTCTTCCTTGATATTCCAGTAAAGTTTACCTGAAGCCATACTGATCAAAGCTGCGATAAAAGCTGTGCTGAGCTCGATCAGTACCTGTAACTCGATCATGATCTCTATTTATTATTTGATTATTGTAGTTCATAAATCCTCACATGCACAGTTGACAGAATTGGAGCCATAAGCCTATCCAGGATCTGAATAACCCTTAATACCCGTTTATTTACAGTTCTGTTATCCTGTAAAGAGTAATCCATTCATCTCCAGAAGAGTCCGGATCATCAGTGTACCTGAAGTTCAGCAGATACATGTTCCCTTCAAGAGTGACGAAATCCGTGAGCTCGTTTATATTACCATCGTGTCTTGTGCCTTCAAGAGGCTCGACCTGGTTATCAACTTCTATGAAAAACTGTGCTTCCTCTCCTGGCTGGACGATCAGACTCATATTCCTGTCATCGAACCGGACCTCCTCTATCGGATTGCTCGCATTCGCCGTAAAATCGACATCCTCACGATAAACAGAGGAAGTCGCCTCCTGAGGACTAGAACCTGCAGTAAACCCTACCGCTGCAGAAACAACGAACACAGCTAAAGAAACAAGTACCGTTTCCCGCTCCATGAGTACTAACATATCCTCCAGCTCTTTTAAACTCGACACGGACGAAGCATCTAACCGAGTACAACATTCAGTCCAGACACACAATCCTTTTCTCAACAGGCCTGTCAAACAGTTCTTCAAGGCCTTTCCTGTAGCATTCGACCTGTTCCGTGTACTCATCCATGTTCTCAGGGTTCGAATCAGTCTTGTAATCTATCACCTCAACCTTTTCATCAGTCTTGTGTATCAGATCTATCACTCCTTCATAGACCTTTCCATCTAAAGGTATCTTCACGACTTTCTCAGCCTCTAATTCCCCATCCAGAGAATCGATGAACTCCTTCACCTCTTCCTCACGGGTATTTGAGGCCTCGACATCCTCACCGTTGACATAGGCCTCCGCGAACTCATGTAGCTTCTCACCTTTCTCCCTGTCGCCTTCAACCACTTCCATCTCAGAATGGACTGATCTCAGATCCACTGTTTCTGTCTCCGGAGCCTCTACATCGAACAGCTCCAGATCCTCCCTATCAACTTCCACGTCCTCGACATCAGCTTCCAGCATCTCCGGCTCTCCACTGAGGCCTTCAAAGAAGGTCGATTCACGTCCTTCCTGCGCAGTGACGAACAGATGCTGCTCTGCCCTGGTCATAGCGACATACATCAACCGGCGTTCCTCATCGTAGTCGCCCGAAAGACATTTCATCAGTATCTCAGTCCGCCAGTTATCGTACTCAAAGGCAAGGCCTCCGTTCCTGTAGACCTTCCTCTGTCTGAGTCCTACAGGGTCCTGGTACGTCACAGCTTTCGAGTCCGAGTTCTTCGACGGGAACTTGCCCTGGTTCACGTCCGAGATGAATACAGCAGGGTACTCGAGGCCTTTCGCTGCGTGGATTGTCTGGATCTTGACAGTGTTCCTGTTCCTGGAGGAATCGACCTCGTATATCTCGTTCTCCTCTATGTTTTCCTCTATGAACTGTATCAGTTCTCCCAGGTTCATGTAGCTCGACGTGAACACGTTGCTCAGGACCTCTATGATCTTGTCAGTGAAGGCGTTTGAGTAACCGTACCTGTGGAAGACCGTTCTTGCGACAGCGCTTACAGAGTCAAGGCCAACAAGCCTCTCCCTGAACTCCTGCATATCCTCGGGGAAAACATATTCCTCTTCATCGGGATCGAGTATCTTATCCGCTTCATCAAGCCTGTAACCCACCTCTTCAAGGACTACAGCCCAGCCTTTCCTCGAACCTTCATTGTTCAGGATACGGAGCCACGCAAGCAGAAGGATAGCCGGGTTCGTCTTGAAAAGTTCAACACCTCCCTCATAAGCGACAGGGATGCCGTGTTCACGGGCTTTCTCCTGTAATTCCAGGCCGAAGCCTCTTGTCCTAGTCAGGACTGCGATATCCCGGTAATCCAGCTTACTCTCTTCCTCTCCATACCTGTAATCTTCGTTGTCCACGACCTCAAGTATCTTGGTCAGGACAGCTTCGACCTCTTCCTCGGCCACGAACTTCTCGATACGTGAGTCCTGGTTCTCGATACCTGATTCAAGACCTGTAACCTCTTTCTCATCCACGTTTTCGTACTGGTTCGCCGGAAGAGAAAGACTCTGATCTGCATAATCCAGTATGTCCTGAGTGGACCTGTAGTTCTTCTTCAACTCGATCTCATCGACGTCCTCAACCGAGAAGCTTACTCTTTCCCTGTCCTTATTCAGTTCCTGTTTGAACTCCTTCAACCGTTCACGGAAATCCTGAATGTTTTCTACAGATGCGTACTGGAAGCTGTAGATCGATTGTTTCCAGTCACCGACGACGGCGATGTTAGGCCTCTCCGCGAGAAGCAAAGCGAGCTTGAACTGCAGAGGATTGGTATCCTGGAACTCGTCTATCATCATGTACTCGAACGATTCCTGTCTCCTCACGTAGTCGTTCTCCCGAAGAAGAACGTAGGCGAAGACCATCAGGAAAGAGAAGTTCAGGTAGTTCCTGGAGAGGCAGTAACGCACGTACTCGAAGTATAGATCGTGTACAAAGGCCTTGAGCTCTTCCCTGTCCTCCTCGAAGGCCTTGTCGCAGAAGTCTTTTCTAACGCTTTTGGTCCCGTAGCCTCCACGGACCTCTTCCTCTTCCGGCGCGTCTTCCGGGAAGTTCTTGTACCTGTAGCTGTAAAGCCTTGAACGGAGGTCGCTCTGTTTCTTCCCGTTGCTTGATTTTCTGGGCTTGTTCGCTTCCTTGAACAGTTCTCTGAATTCCTCCTGGTCTCCGTCCAGATACTTCTCTGTGTCGCGGTACCAGCCTTCTTTCTCAGGTATTATGCCTTTAGAAGCCAGTGATTTGATGAGGTGGAGGAAGTTCTCGTAGTTCCTTGCTATCCTGTAGAAGTTGGAGTACTCAGGGTTGTTCTCTATGAACCTTTTCATGAAACGGTCGAACTCCTGCCTCTCCCTTATCTGGCTCTCCAGTACATCGATGTTTTCTATGCTGTCGTCTATACCAATCTCTTCAGGTACAGAGAAACCGTTTCTCTCCAGTATCTTCTGGCAGTGACTGTGGAAAGTGGAGATCGGTGCATCCCAGATATCCGAGGCCTCGTAGTCCGACTCCGAGACGATCCTCTCCGCCATCTCATCCGCAGCATTCCTCGTAAAAGTGGCTAGGAAGATATCCTCAGGCTCCACATCCTCAAGTATCTCTATATACCTGTGTGTGATTGTGAATGTCTTTCCTGTACCCGCTCCTGCGTTCACCAGGTAAAGGCCTTCTGTATTATCTATAAGCTTCTGCTGTTGCGTGTTTGGATTTATCTCTTCCTCAGTCATTTCATTATCAGGTCTCTGTCAGGTATGTCATCTGCTTTTGCATCAAGCGGGAACCTCAAACCACGGTATTCATTCAGTTCTTCCAGCTTCTCCTCCAGGAACTCCTCAAAAAGATCTATATCGTCCCTGAAGTAATTTTTGCTGTGGAACTCTACCAGCTTCTTCAGAGCTGATTCAACTCCGTTACGCACGTACTTGTAGTCCCCGACCTCCTTCTTCGCAAAGCTCTTGAAATCCTCTGCGAACTGTGTGGCAAGTATCTCATCCTTGTCATGAGTCTTCGGAACCTCGTTCTCCTCCATGAACTTCCTGAACTGGTGGCAGCCCAGCTTCTCAAGGGTCTTCCTCCTGTCGTTGCTCTTCGCGACATCCTTGATCATAAGCTCGAAGGCCTCGTTCGACCCAGCTTTCTCTCCGAACTCCTGCGGGTAGTAAGTCACTGTCACGATGTTATCCTCGTTAGAGGCTTCACCTGTCACATCATCACCAAGGTTATCCAGGAAGTGGAAGAAAGTGAAGTTCAGCTTCTTCCCTGGAGCTTTCTTCCTGTGGTAAGCCAGGTACATCGGCGCCTGGAAGTTAGGATACTGTTCATCTCCATGAAGAGCGACTTTCGACTGCTTGACAATTTTTTTCTCCGACTTTCTCCTGCCCGACTTGTAATCCACAAGGTTCTGACTGTCCTGAAGGAAATCGATCTTCCCTTTACCGCCAAGGCCTTCGTCCTCGAACCATAGTTCGGTTATCTGTGAACGGACAGGCCTGTCATACTCCTCAGCGAAAACGTTTTCGTCCCTGTCCTTTTTCTCGTAGCCCTCCATCTCCTCTCTCGAGACCTCTCTGCTCTTCACAAAGTTCCTGATATTTTTCAGGCCTACCTTGAACTCCGTCTCCAGCTTCTCAAGATCCAGGTCATCCGCGAAAGGCCTTATCCGCTGCATCATAAAATCGATGACTTCTTCATCGCTTTTCTCATCCATGAACTCCGGATAGTTGACGTAGAACTCGGCGTAGTCGTGGAACAGGTTCCCTTTCTCAAGAGCTTCCTCATCAGGATCTGAGACAAGCTCCGAGATGTAGTAGTACCGTGGTGACATGGCGAAGTTGTTGAGTGAGGACTGACTAAGTACCTTCACTTTTTCCTGCTCTATATCAAGGCCTTTTCTCTCAAATCCTGTTCCTGTCTCTATTTCTTCAGGCCTTACACGTTTATGTGGTAACTGGCGGAAGTTAACGAACTCCTCGTCGATTATCTCGTTGAGATAGAAGCATGGTTTGATGTCTTCGTTCATCTCCTTGTCCTGTACCATGAAGACAGGCCTTCCGCTCTGAAGAAGAGACGTGAAATCTTTCAGGTTCTCCTCTTCTCTTTTATCCTGATCTACCCATTCTGAGCTTTCTGGTTCCTGTCTCCAGTCCGCATCCATACCTACAAAGAAGACTACAGGCCTGTCGACTCTGGAGACCTTCTTCGGATCCGCGAACAGTACGCCGTCCTCCTCTATCTCCTCACTGGGCGCGAAGCTGTCCAGGTAGTACTCTATCTGGTTTATCCTTCCCTCCGAGACCATCTCGTCCTGTATATCAAGCTCGTCAAGTATCGATTTTACAGGCCCCAGATTCCTTCCTGTGAACTCCTCGTACTTCCTCACGACCTCCTCGAACGGGAGATGCTGCATCATCGTGAACACGTCTCTGAACTCCTGTAACCTTCCCTCTTCAAGGTCCTCGATAAACTTCTCGCTGTCAGTAGACGGGACAGGAACGTTCAACTCCTGAAGAACAGGCCTGATATCGCTCACACGGACGCGCTTCGATGAAAGCCCTGTACGCATCAAAGAAAGGAAAGTCCTCAGATCCTCGTCCTCTGAAAGATCCTGCTGTTTCAGATAAGGAATCTCAGAGGATTCAAGAGCAGATTCCAGTAAGGCCTGGTAACCTGAGGAAGGATCAACTACAACGCCAGCGTTTTCAGGCCCTACCTTCTTTATACTCTCTTTCAGGGCCTGGATCAGTTCGTTCGAGGAGTTAAAGATATTGAAGTCAGGCAGCTCCTCTTCTTCGTCCAGAAAAAGGCCTATCTCATCGTATTCTTCCGGAAGAATCTTTCTGTCCAGTTCGTTCAGCTGGTAAGGTGCGAGGACCGCTACATCTTTTTCCTCCGGTATCCTGTACTCTTCCAAGGCCTGAAGCGGGTTATCCGTCTGTCTTAACACTTCTATAACTTTCTCCATCGCCTCGTCCGTGAATCCATGATCCTTTACTTTTTCCAGTTCTCCTGTCTCCTGCCAGCAGCTTATGGCGTTGCTGAGAAGGTAGGAGGCCTGTTTCCAGCGGAGGCCTTCCTCGTTGACAAGTTCCAGAAAGATATCGCGTTTGAAGTCCTCTTCTGCGAGTTCGTCTCCGTAGGCCAGTCTCTGAGGTGTGACGGCGAAAGGCCCCAGCTTCGTTTTGTCCAGTCTTCTTTTCAGCGAGTCTGCTGTAGAGGCCTCGGCGGTGATGACCAGGTCGTATTCCTTGACTTCCTCGTAGTTCTGGTCAAGAGTTTTTGCTTTTTGAACTTTCACAGGATTATTGTTGGACCGAATCCTTTAACGTTGTTACCCCGGCTGTTCCGCGAGTACCGGTAGAATAATGTTATCTGCTGAATTTGAGGTTAACAGTTCTTACCTGTGCAGAACGGTTTTCAAACGTTGTTTCCACGTCTTCCCTGAGAGTGCTGATCATAGTCATGTCCAGAGTTCGAGGTCTTTCTACAGCGCTTTCGGGCCCTTCAAGCTGGATTTTGTACATCTCGTAAGGCCTCTGATATACCCTGATCTTACGGAACTCTATCCTGTAAACTGTTTCTCCACCCTCGCTTTTTGCGAGGACTACTCCTGGCTGATCCTCACTTTCATAGCCAAAACCTATAGTATCTCCGATACCTGACCTGCTTTCTCCATCCACCAGTGTAAACTTACCGGGATAAAAATCTGTTTCAGAAGGAACTGTAAGGTCAAGATAGTTACCGCTTTCATTTACCTCCGCAGACAGGTCTGTAAAGTTCAAACGGGCTGTAGTGCCTCCGCCGTTAGATGAGACCTCCGTAATATTCTCTTTGATCTCTATACTCCTGTCCTCAAGCTCTTGGAAATCTACATTCTTTCCCGATTCGCTGGAAGAACCCATGCAGCCAGAAGCCAGGATCACCGAGAAAACGAGTACGACAGGCCTGTAATCCATGAGAAATGTTAAGGCCTTCGCTACTTAATAAAAAGTGGCCAGATATTACTCCAGGTACTGATCCAGAACCTCAGGAAGGTTCCTTCCCTTGACGTAGCTGACGCCGAAATCCTGTGCCCAGTTGATTACCCCTTTATCCTCCGTTACAAGGGTCGCATCGGTCTCACGGGAGAGAAGAAGCATATCAAGGTCTTCACGGGAGTCAAGGATGCCTTTCCTCATCGTCTCCTTGTACTTATCCCTCAGATCGGAGACCACCACGTCCTCAGAAGTATAATGCTCTTTATCCGGCTCCTCAGTCTCCTCCACATCTCTGATAGCTTTCTCCGCGTCCCTGAGGCCTTTGTTTGTTCTTTCCCTCATGTCCTCGATGAACTCGGCGACGACCTCGCCGGGGACCGAGACCTCGTACCTGGAAGGGCTTTTCTTCGTGATCCAGGCCTCCAGCATCTCTACGGTCTCATCCTCTACGTCGTTGGAGTTGAGGATCTCCCTCAGCTCTGAGAAAGTGGAGGGAGGCATGTAGAACTCGATCTCCTCCTGTCTTGTCGCTTCCTCTATGGTTTCGAGAAGGCCTCTGACCGCGGACTCCATGCTTTCATCGTCTCTGATGTAGTTGGTCAGGAACGCGGATGTATCCAGTACGTATCTCTTTTCAAGGCCTTCGTCTTCTGTCATAAATAGGAGTTAGTGTATGAAAGTTTTTTGAGTTACTTGTTCTTCGGTTTGAGGTTGTAGTATCCTCTCTGCAGGTAATCGTCTCCAAGGTCCGGGTACCAGTCCTTGACGTTTTTCCAGACGTCGCTCCGCGGGTTCTGCACGTGATGATTGATCGGCTGTGTTTCCTCTCCTGCCAGATCGCGCATCAGCTTGTTGACGTGAAGCGCCGAGACCTGCTCGTGGTGGTTGGAGAACCTTGCCACAAGGTCTGCCATCGAACCTGGGCTTCCGTTCAGTTCTGGTGAGAGATAGACTGTCCCGTCTTCCTCCTCGTACTGTTGTGCTCTTTCGACGTACGGATCCGGCAGGTGCTGGATATCCTCCACACTCGTCTCTATGAAGTCCATACCGATCTTGAAAGGCTTCCTGTCAAGGTCCTCGTTGTAGTTGAACTCGTCAGGCCCGAAAGAACCGATAACATCGTTCGCCAGGTTTCTTGCCTGTCTCCCAAGAAGAGAGGAGTTCTCATCCGCCAGGTCATTGAACCTCTCCATATCCATCCTCGCCTCGTTGTAATTAACATCAATGTGTTCCACACGTGGATCAGGCCCTCTGAAGGCCTTCAAGGCCTTACCGTAAACCCTGTAATCTGTCCCGTTTATGACACCGTCCATCTGTGAGAGGTTAGTCCTTATATCATCGTCAGTATTGTTCCTCCTCTCCGCGTTGACCACTTCATCTCCTACGGTGATAACCCTCAGATCGCTTTCATGCGGTATCTGGGGCTGTACTATGTATTCATCAGGATCTATCAGCTCTTCCTCGTCTTCCCTCTCGATACCTCCATTCAGGAACTCGTAAACCTCTGTCATGCTGTCGAGAGGCTGGACGCCGTCGCCGAAAGACCCGTTATACGGCTTGGCTATAAAGCCTTGTTCGCCTCCGTCTCCCAGATGTTTCTCAACGTATTCCTTGCCTTTCTCTAGGAACTCATCACCTTTCAGGCTCGGGATGCCGGGAAGGCCTTTATCCTCGAAATGTTTCGATGTCTCATATTTGTCCTTGAACAGGTTGATCATATCGATCGGGTTGATCACGACGTCGTCGTCGCTCTCCTGAAGGTAATCCTTGAACTCCGGCTTCGCATGTTTCCGGGCCTTGTTCGACATGTTGATAACATAATTGTCGCCGTCCTCAAGGCCGTGAAGATCCCTGACGTTCTGCCATGACTCCGGAGTATGGTAGTGGTTGGACCAGTTCGACATAGGAGGGCCTTCATGCATGAAACGGTCCTGAAGGCCTGAAGTACCTGCCAGTACATTTCTCCTGCTCTGGTAGAAAGGCTTCCGTTCATCAGATAACTGGCCGTAGCTCATGAAAGACATGGGCTCATCTCTGAAGTTGGCGTAAGGCTCCTTGCTCTCGCTCTGCCATCCCTCGATATCCTCGAACTCAAGCTGCCATTCCGTCCCTACACCCCTTACAGCAGACATACCAATAGTACTTTGAAGTAACAAATAAATAGCTGGAAGAATTTGTCATCAGAGAAAAACAAAAAAGAAGGGAAAGGGGGTGAGGCCTTATCTCACGACAGGAGGGTCGATCACCGGAGGTTCGACAGGACCTTCATAGCCCGGCTCCCGGAACTGGAGTTCTCTGACCGTTTCCCAGGTGTTTTCATCGAGTACTGTAGCATCTGTGTCGCTGAAGACGTACAGGTTATCGTTGACGTACGTCGCACGCTTCACATCGGTCATGTTTACCTCTTTGACCTGTTCAAGGCCTTCACTGTAGTCGAAGACGTGTCCTCCCTCGCTTCCCGGCAGGAAGAACACTTCGTGTTTCCTGTCGATCTTGAAGGCGTGATGGCTGTTTGATATCTCCGAGTACCAGTCATCAAGGACTTTGGACTCCTCGATCTCCGGCTCACTTTCCGAGACATCGAAGATAACCGCTTTGACCTGTCCGTCTTCCTCACCGATACCTAATATCCGGTCGTCCGAGAGCGGATGCAGGTAAGATGAGTAACCTGGAAGTTTCAGCTCTCCTTCAAGCTCCGGGTCCGAAGGATCCGACAGATCGACAGTGTGGAAAGGATCTACCCTCCTGAACGTGACGATATAAGCCTTGTCGTTGACGTATCTGACAGAGTAGATCTGTTCTGTAAGGCCTAGTCCCTGGATCTCGCCCTTCCTGTCCAGTTCTTCGTCGAGTACGTACAGGTCGTTCGCTGACTCCGCATCAAACTGCCAGGAGTTACCGACTGTCGTCGCGATCCTGAGATCTCCGTTTTTCTCGCTGATGGAGAACTGATCGTTCACCTCTCCCGGTACGGAGCCCTCTGCCTGGAGCTCCAGGTCTCTGTCGAACTCCGCGATACCTGTCGTTGAAAGCTCTCGTTTCCTGTTGTCTGTATAGTTACCCCAGGCATTCTGGACCTCCTTTCTGAACTCGGAGGCCTCTTCCTCCGGAAGCTGATCTCTGTAACGTGCGATGGCTCTACTCAGCTCTATACGCAGGGCCTCATCGCTGATATCGTAGCTCTGGACCTCCTCTATCCTGTTCATAGTCTCTTGGTCCAGGAACTCTGTTCCTCTCTCCTCTATGAAATCCATACGGATCTCTGTATCTGATTTCTGGGTGTAATAGGTCAGATAGACAGAGTTTCTGGACATATAGACTACGGTATTCTGACCTGAGCCTATGAAACCTGTGTTCTCTTCTACTTCACCGGTCTCTGCATCTATCTTCGAAAGAGTATAGGTCATGTCACCGCCTTCAGCCCCTGAAGGCCTGTAGAAGTCTGTACATGGCATACTTACAGATTCCAGAGGCCTTACAGGACAAGGATCTTGGGCAGATACTGTTTCACGCATCACCAGGTAGATACTTTCGTTTATCCTGCGTGCAGATTCGATCGTGGAGTTGAGGCCTAGATCCCAGTTCTCTGTATGGTCCTGTCTGCTGTAGGAGGTTATAGTTTCTCCCATGAAGATTATAGAATCGTTTGTGAGGAACATCTCGCCGTTCTCCGGTATTTCTTCTGTCTCTGAGAAGTTTTCGGCTGGAAGCGTGTTGAACACCGAAGTGTTTCTTTCTTCTCTGTCTGAGTAGTAGAAACTGTAGTCATTGTTTTCTGAGGAGTAATAGATTTTTTCTCCGCCATTTTTCAGTATATCAGGTTCCTGGACTCCGGCCACCTGGATGTTGGTGTCCGAACTTCTTTCCACAGTAGACCCTGTGGTTCCGGAAGTATCCCCAGCAGAACCACTGCTCTCAAGGGCCGTGTTGAAATTTCCTGCTCTTCCTACAGTCCCGTACGTCGAATCAGATCCGGAGATGTATTCACGGAATTCCTTTTCAGATTCGAACTGCTCCACTCCCTCTCCCGGATCTGGTTCCTCCGCAGGTGTTTCAAGGTTTGAGAATCCGAAGAAAGCCGTAGCGATAACAAGAGCTGTGAAAGCAGATATAGCGAAGTAGTTTTTCATAACTACAGTTTAGATGTCAACGAGGTTATAAAGTGAAGGGCATCCGTTCGGAGAAAATAGAACAGCCAGGTTCTTTAAACAATTAATCCACAGAAATCCCGGTTTCACCAACCCTGTCCCTGACCCTCGCAGCAGCTACAGCATAAAAACTATCGGACAGTGCTTTCTGTCTACCTTCCTGAAAACTTCCTATGACGGGCAGAGACTGTCCAGGAGCATCAGATTCATGTAAAACATAATCCGTATCCTGAAAAGGATTTTCCCTGGCATCAAGTATCTCCTCGGTCACCGGCATCCCTGAAACAGGATCTTCCACAAGCCGGGAAGGAGAGTTGTTATAGCCTTTCCTGAAAGCCCAACTCTTCGATCTATAAGGTATCTGAGGCCTATGATTCTCCAGAACACTCTGCATATCCTCAAGAGAATCTTCATCGACTTTAAAAATTTCATCCTGTTCCAGCCCTGGATCGCTGAACATCTCATGGTAGGCCTGTGGAGAAAGATGTTCGTAGGCCTGTTCGCTGTCTTCTATACCGCCTTCCCTGATCTCTCCGAGGAAAATAATATCTCTCATAAAGCCAGCGTGATCAGGATAAGGGTCAAGCTTTCTCACTAGATCTACATCCTCATCCTTCGTGTATTCGATCACTTTTCTCTACACCAGATGATCTCTTTTCTCATCCAGTTTTTCAAGAGCCTCTCCGTATACATCAGGATCTGAAACCACCTCATATGTATCAAAACTTCCATCTTCCATCAAGAGGCCTGCCTCCTCAAGTATCTGGAAAGCTCTCAAGGCCTTGTCGTTTCTATCAAGGTCCTGTGGTCTGAGGCTTTCATTTTCATCCATCGCCTGCCTGTAATCTTCAGGCCTTGAAACCAGTTCGTAGAGGCCTAGACCCTGAGAATTGACTATGGTTGTGTAGGCCTCTTCGGCTGAATCATTTTCAAAATCCATACTGAAATATATACTGTGCTGTAACTTTTATTGTGTTACGGAGACAAAAAAAAGCGACGGTTCGAGAGTTCAGGATTTAAGGTTGGGAAAGAAAAACGGTTCTCAGAGATGGAGTTCGATGAGCTCGAGGAAGGCCTTAAAATCCTGTTCAACGACAGGAAGACTCCTCTGGAAGTACTGGAAAAAGACGACGAGAAAGCAGTTGTAGGAGGGCCTAACGGCGGCAGATATGAGATCTTCGTAGATGACGGCACCTTGCTGGTTTCCAGGGAAGGTAACAGGCGTTACTCCAGTTACTGTGAAGATCTTCGATCCGTCGGCGAATGGAACCGGACAGAAAATTGCTGGAAGCACTCCAAGACAGACGCGAAAGTTTCCATGGAGAAAAAAGAAAACGGTTTCTGGACAGTCAGAACCGAAGGCCTTGAGGACGAAATCGATACGCCTATGTATGGTTACTCGGATAAAGAGTTCGCAAAGGAAGATGCCGAGGCCTTCGTCAAGAATCATCCGGAAGGCGTTTGAATCTAGTTTCTTTCAAAGTTTGTTTCGAACTCTACTTCGCTGTAAGGAACATCTTCACCGTTGAAAGGCCTTACTGCTTCTGCTGCCCTCTGAAGCTGTTCGTTTGTTTCGTATTCCATTTCCTGTGTTCTGTAAAGTGTAGAGAATACTATGTCCTGGTCGCTGATGCCTATAGAGTCTATGCTTGCGTCTATCTCGTAGTCGAACATCGCTGAGGCGTTCATGTTGTATTCTACCTCCCATTCCTCTGTTCTCTCCAGTTCGTAGTCTTCGACCGAGTCCCAGTCCTCGAGCATGTTCAGGAAGACAGAACCTACGTGTTCATCTTGTTCCCCGACCTTGTAGGTGGCTTTGCCGTTTTCGATTCTCTGTCCGGAGTCAGGCAGTGATTCCTGAAGATGTTCATATCCTTCTTCTGAAGTATCTACCTGGACCGTAATTTCATCGATGACTTCCTGTTGCTGTATATCGATAAGATCCATATCCTCCATCGTCCTGAGAGCTCCTCTTACCTCCCTATCCATGCTCTTTGGATCACGGATGTTGCCTTCCTCATAGACATCATCAGGTCCATACTCCATCTCGTCCAGTAGTTCATCTTCCTCGATATCCAGGTCCATCCCCAGATCCTCTTCCAGCAGATCCTCTGTGTCAAATCCCGGAGTGTAAGTAGAGGCATCCAGATCAAAACCGTGTCTCTCCAGCTCCTCTAAGTACTCTGTAAGCAACAGCCGTGGAGCCATAACCATAGAACCGTCCATATCCCTATCCTCATCAGGATTAACCTGTTCTCTGTCAAGGCCTTCAAGCTGGGATGCAAACATCTCATAGACCGGGTCATCGATGCCCTCATAGTTCAGGCTGAAATCCGGAGGACCTCCAACACCACCGAAAATATCTTCCTCCCCTGAAGGCGTAAGGCCTTGAGAAGCTTCCTCAAGCCTTTCCTCGATCCCTGCTACAGTATATCCCATCTCTTCGAGCTGTTCCTCTAGATCTTCCTCCACAGAGATCTCTATCCCGTCAAGCCTTGACTCTGCCAGCCCTGCAAGGCCTTCACCCAGGAGTTCGTGGAGATAATCTTCCTCATCGCTTCCTGTCTCTACATCCTCTCCAAGCACTACTTCCTCCCCGCCTTCATAATCCTCGATGAAGATCTGAAGAGCATCTCTCAAACCCATACGGCCTATAGGCCGGTCATGAAGAACAACAGGATCAGTGGTCAAGGCCTCCTCGAGTTCTCCCTGATAGGCCTCATCCTCGATATCAAGTACTCCTTCGATGTAATCCGCATCGGCATCAGACCCATAAGCGATCACGGCCTCTCCATCACTGAAGATACCTGAACTAACCCTTCCAGAGGAACTAATAGCTCCTTCCGGAGTACCGAAAGGAGGAACATAGGAAGGCCTGAAACCCCCGAGATCAACTGAATCCTGATCCTCGTCCATCCGCTCCAGTGCGGCAAGGCCTCTGGCGTTGGTATCCATGAACGACATCCAGCCTTTCAACGTAAGATCAAGGTCTTCAGTCACCATCCCACGGTGTTTTGCCGACCTAAGCTCCTCCTCGAATTCCTCCTCGGTGATGTTTTCATTTTCCAGTGTTTCCCCCATCGAACCGTACTCCGCGATCATCCTCGGAGCCTCCAGCGTGAAATCCTGTTCGGTTTCATGTGATATCCTGACATCCTGGGACAGGGCCTCGAGTTCACCAGTCCCTAGCGGCTCCCCGTCCACTGTCACCTGATAGGCCTCGATCTCTCTGCCCCTGCCTACAGCGTGTTCTCCCCTGTCCGCAGGTGTCTCCATCCCCCAGGAGTCCTGAGGTGCGAGAGCACTCCAGCGTATCTCACCTACATCACCGAACTCCGGGAACTGGTTCATCTCGAAGAACCGCTCGCCGACCACCTGATAATCTTCACCGTCAACCTCTACCTCGTTGACAGTCGGGTTATTCATCAGGCCTATATGAGTATTATGATTACCTACACGCGTCCTGACAAACTCATCCAGGTTATTCCTTAAGGCCAGGACTTCAGACTCGAAATCCTCATCACGGACAGGCCTCATCTGTTCCACAGCTCTCTCAAGATCCTCATCTTCTCTTACCGGATGTGCGATAGGATTTCTATCACGTTCCTCCTCGTTTATGCTTACAGAATCAAAATCGACCATCAACTATCACCCTCCCTGTAGACAAGGCCTTCAAGCCCATTTAGAGCTACTCCGACCTCATCGTATGTATCTATCTCGCTCAGATCTTCTCCCAGGAAGCTGATATACTCTGTGTCGACTCCTTCGTTTCCAAGTATGTTTATCAGGTGGCCTCCGAAACCAGAATCAGTCCCGACGACTACTTCAGGATCTGCATCGGCATGAAGCCTCTCATTATAATTTTCTGTTATCAAGACGTATTCATCCAGTTCTTCATCTAATTCTGAGAGATCAAAATCATCGATACTGTAGGCCTCCTCATCCGGTCCCGGATTAGGAGTAGATTCATCGACAACCACAGCAGGGATATCCTCATAGTGTTCAAGCTCAGGGCCTCCAGAGACCTGCTGGGACTCCGCAACAACATAGTCTTCAGCAATATCAGGCAGATCTTCCGCATCCGTAACGTCTTCACCCGGCACAGGCCTGTCCTGGAAGATATAGACCACGTCTTCGTCCTGGTCCCAGCCGACTTCCATATCACGAGCTGAGCGGTCACCGGGCTCACCTGAGACCTCCTCAAGCAGTCTCGCAGCCTCCACAACTGCACCGAGCTCTTCCCTCTCGACAAGAGGGCCTTCAACCTCCGCAGGCCTTTCGACCAGTTCACCGTCTTCCATGACCTCTCTGGTATCACGGTTCGGGTTCGAGAAGTAATCCTCATCCTCATCGTAGACAACAAATCCTAAAGCATCGTCCAGATCTGCGAAGGCCTGGTCGATCGATTCACCGTCCACGATAGTCGTTGGAAGGCCTTCATTCAGGTCAAAGCCTACCCTGTCCTCGCTGTCGGCACGTGAATCGACTACTGCCGAGACATCAGGGTTCTTCGCCTCCTGTACCAGAAGCCTCAGATCTGAGGCCTGATCTTCGCCGATCTCCATCTGGTACTGCTGGACACGGGAGCTGAACTGACTGGCAAGGACTTCAGAGACACCATCCATCAGTTCTTCGGAGCCTGTTATCCCGATTACGCTTTCGTATCTTCCTGCGAAGTTGTTCTCGTCCGAGTCCTCTGCTACACCGGAGCTTCTTACTCCTACAGGATCTTCGAGTCTATCATAGTTTTCACGGAGCTGTTCCTGGTGTGTTATAGGCACGTTCCAGTCATCGACGTCTTCAGGCCTTAAAACGTTCATAGCGTCGTGCCTGTCCAGGAAGCTGTGTTTCCATCTCTGTTCCTCCAGAAACTCTTCCTGTAACTCGCCGTTGACCGCGAAACCGTCCGGAACGCGGAGTTCCTGGTCGTTTATCTCTCTGCCGTCAAGAAGCCTTGCAGCTCTTATGGCGTTCATCGACTTTCCGCCGACATCCTCGACCGTTACGCCGGTTTCTGGCTCCCCGATCCAGTAGACCTCCATACTTTTGTCATCAAGAAGTAACAATTAAAAATATGTTGGTGGGTAACCCTGAGGAAATGTTACCTATCAAAAAGCTTCAGTTTCTTTGATTTAATAGAAATGGATTACAGCGAAGCAGTCGCAGAGATGAAGGAGGACATATCAGATCCCGACGAGTTCGGCTTCGAGGAATACAGAAAACAGGTCAGAGAACTGGGCGACCCACAGCATGATATACCGGTTATACACGTGGCAGGGACCAACGGCAAAGGCTCCACATGTAACATCCTCTACCAGATCCTGAGAGAACAGGGCTACTCGGTAGGCCTTTTCACAGGCCCACATCTGGGCGAGCTGGTTGAAAGGATAGAAGTAGACGGCGAACTTATAGAAAGACAGCAAATAGGGGAAATATACACAGAGATTCGAGATGAAAACTTCTCCATGTTCGAATCACTTGTCATCATCGCCTTCAAACACTTCATCAACGAGGAAGTCGATGTAGCAGTTATAGAGACCGGATGCGGAGGAAAAAGAGACGCCACAAACATCGTCGATCCAGAGGTCTCGGTTATAACGAATGTAGGCCTCGATCACAGCCATATACTGGGCGAGACAGTACCAGAGATCGCGGAGGAGAAAGCAGGTATAATCAAGGAGGAAAAACCTACTGTGACACAGGCAGAGGAACCAGCATTATCCAGGATCCGTGAAAAAGCCGAAGAAACGAACTCGGAGCTTTCAGAGGCGGAGAACCACGTCGAAGAAATAGATCAAAACCCCCTGAAGCTGAAATACGGGGGAGAGACTTTCAGGCCTTCCATACAGGGAAGCTACCAGGTGAAAAATATTAACCTAGCTCTGGAGGCCCTGGAACAGGCAGAAAACTTCGAGGTGTCTCATGAATCAGTTTTGGAAGGCCTTGCTAACCTGAAAGTTCCGGGCAGGATGGAAAAGGTCTCTGAGGACCCTGATCTGGTGCTTGACGGCGCACACAACCTTGAAGGCGTGGAGATGCTCGTGGATTCGATAGAGAAATTTGACACCGTGGTTTTCGGCTGTATGGAAAAGAAGCCGTACAGAGAGATGATAGAAAGGTTGAGGCCTTACGCAGACAGGTTTGTGCTGACTGTACCTGACAAGGATCATGCCTGGAGGCCTTCAGAGGAAGATCTTGACCTCAAAATTGTTGAGGATCCTGTTGAAGCAGTTGAAGAGGCGGAGGGAGATACTCTTGTAACAGGTTCTCTCTATCTCGTAGGTGAGATCCGTCAGAACTTCTCAAGGCCTCAGTGATGTTTCAGGAACTGCTGGAAGCTACTGTAGCTCTCATCAGCGAAAAATCTTTTCCATTCACTTGTTATCAGGACTGTCCTGACGCCGGCTCTCTTTCCAGCGATAAGATCTTTCAAGGAGTCGCCGACGAAGACGAAGCTTTCCTTTGGAAGGCCTGAACTCTGTATTATCTTCTGGATGCCTTCAGGACTTGGTTTTTTCTTCACGTCCTCCGGTGTGAGGACCGGATCAAGAAATCCGTCCAGACCCAGTTCCTCCAGTTTGTAACTTGTGCTACTGTGGGGTGCGTTCGTGAGGCCTGCGGTGAAACTGTCAGTTTCGTCCAGGAACTTTTCTACACCCGGTGCGAGCTGGATAAGCCCTTTCTCCATGTACTCCCGTGTTTTCATGAGATGATGGTGTCTGTATCTTTCTTTCATCCGGTCGTAGAACCTTTTCGTACTGAGATCTTCCTCAGTGGTTCTGTGAGGTAGCTCCTTCAGGAGCTGAGTTATCGCATGGTAAGGGATGTCGGAGTTCTTTACTAAGGTATCGTCCAGGTCAAAGATATATTTCATCCGGCCTGAACAGGTTTTAGGCTTTTAGTTTGATAATCTCTGCGGACAGAAATGAACTGAAAATGTAAGAAAGAAATATTTTTTGTGTAGTGTGGAAGCTTGGTCCTAAAGGGCTTTAAGCTTCGACTACGTTGACTGCTTTTGGTCCTTTGTCGCCTTCCTCTGTGTCGAACTCGACTTCCATTCCTTCTTCTACTTCTTCGATCTCCAGGTCGTTTACGTGGAAGAATACGTCATCATCCATGTCTTCTGTCTCGATGAATCCGTATTTCTTCTCGTCGTGGAAGAACTTAACTTCTCCTTGCAAAATAAAACACCTCCTCGATAGTTCATTTAACGTCAGAAACCTTTTTAATATCGCCGAAATTTTTCAGTTATTTTCCAGGACCAGGATAAGGAGTTTAAGTCCTTGCCGTAAAAATTGAGTTATGGATATCTCAAGTCCTGCCTTTTCTGACGGAGACCTTATACCCGAGAAATACGGCTACAAGAGGGAAAACGTTAACCCTCCTGTCAAGTTCTCAGGTGTCCCTGAGGAAACTGAAAGCCTTGTCCTGATAGCGGATGACCCTGATGCAGAGGAACCGGCTGGAAAGATATGGACTCACTGGCTGATGTGGAACATACCCCCTGAAACTGAGGGTATAGGTGAAGGAGAGGAACCTATCGGTGCCAGAGAAGGTATGAACGACTTCGGCGACAGAGGATACGGAGGCCCACATCCTCCCGACGGAGAACACACCTACCGGTTCAAGCTCTACGCACTGGACACAGAACTCGACCTGAACGATGCCTCGGAGAAAGAAGACCTTGAAGAAGCACTGGAAGACCATATAATCAGCGAGGCCTTACTGAAAGGAAGGTTCAGGCCTCTCTAACCAGATAATCTTATCTTTTTACTTCGAAGGTTTCGAGGAACTCAGGTTCTCCCTCTTCAAGCTCGATGTTTTCCACGTTAGCTATGTTAGGGCCTTTCCTCGTCCAGTCCATGACTTTTGCGACGTCTTCCTCCTCTCCTTCAAGGACCGCTTCCACGCGTCCGTCTTCCAGGTTTTTCACCCATCCAGTCACGTCGTTGTTTTTAGCCCGTCTTCTCATCGAGGCCCTGAAGCCGACACCCTGTACGTTCCCGGAGATCCAGAGATGAACCTGTTTCATATTCTAAAATAAGAGAGATGGAAAGAGAAAAAAGGTGTGGTTCCAAGGCCTTCTATTTCACGACCCTTTCTGAGCTGATCGATCTGTCGCCGACCGAGGCCGTGGAGTAATGCTTCTTCGCCTCCTCGAAGAAGTTCTCGAAGATCTTCAGGACACGCTTGGCCCTGTCGAAGTTGGCGTCGTTGACCTCCCTCATGAGACGCTCTTTCTTCTCCTCGGGCATATCCTTCGTCCTGATCGCTTTCTCCTTGATCGGCGGCGTCAACTCCGGATGGAACTGCACGCCGTAAACCGGCTTCTCCTGGTGCTGAAAGGCCTGGTTCGCCATCTCCGTCGCCGCGATAGGCTCAAGCTCTTCAGGCATACCAGTAACCTTGTCCTGATGAGTGTTGAACGGGTACTCAACCGAGTCAAGGCCTCCAAAGATCTCGGACTCACCTTTTATCTCGATAGGCCTGTAACCGATCTCATACTCGTCCATCTGGACGACCTCCGCTCCCATGGCCTTGGCTATGACCTGATGACCGAAGCAGAGGCCTAAAACCGGTACATCATCTTCTATGTATTCACTGACTTTTTCTACAAGTGCATCTATCCATTCCTCGTCCTCATAGATGCCAGAGGTCGAGCCTGAGATTACAACGACTTCCGGGTCCTCAGGGAACTCCTGTTTCATGGCCTTGTACTTCTCGATGTCATCTCCGAGAAGCTCGTTGAAACGGTTGCTGTAACGAGCCCATTCCATGGTCGCATCTATCACAGCGACCTCATGAACAGAGTTAAACACTGGAAAACACCGGTGAAAAGGCCTTGTAAACGGTTTTAGAGAAGTTAGAACTGGCACTGCCGAAATTATTCAAAGCTGTCTGCCAGAACGCATCCACCCTGTACTACAGGATCAGCGCTGTATTTCATGTGTAACTCTGGTTTGTTAGAGAACTTTTAAGAAATTAAGGTGAGGCCTTTCCCCAGAGTATTTTCGGGATATGTTTCACTTAAATATAATAGTAGAGAAGTCGAATCTCTGGGTATGTTCAAAGACACGAGTAAAGAGAAGGATATAATCGTATCAGGAGTGATGTTCCTGGTCGCATTACAGGCCTTTTCCCGGTTATCTGTTATGGCTTCCGGGAAGATGGTTCTCTGTGGATGCGGACCGTTTGTCAGGTTTGCTAATTACCTTTTCATAGCAGTGCTTATCGCAGCGGTATCCCTCTCGTTCACGATATCGATCTTCTACTTCAAGTCCTTCAGCCACAAGATCTGCCACCCGTTCATCGACGAAGAGGATGAGAAAAAGGAAGAGGTAGAGGAAGAATCAGAAGAACCTGATGAATAAAAACTGAAGGCCTTTAAACGGCCGATCTTTTTTCCCTATTTTTCTTAGAACTCAAGTGCTTCGAGTTCTTTTACATCAGTGACTTCTTCCAGTACTTCTTTCACGTCGTCCCTGAATGTGAAATAGATTATCTGCCAGCCCTCTTCCTCCAGCATCTTCAGGAACTCTATCTCTCTCTTTACTCTCTCAGCATCTGAGTGGACGAAAGCGTTGTCCAGGACCAGAAAACCCGGCTTACCGAGGATCTCCTTCGCCAGTTTCAGACGTACAGCCATGTAAAGCAGGTCATAGGTTCCCTGACTCAAAGCCTCTGGCTCCAGCTCTCTTTCATCTTTACGCACGACCTTGAGCTTCCTGGAACCTTTATCGTACTTGATATCAGTATAGTTGCCGTCAGTCGCCTTTCTGAACATCTCAACGGCATAACTATCCTCATTGAACACCTTATTGAACTCATCTTCCTCTTCCTCCTCCATTTCCTCTAAAACAGTGATCGCATCCAGAGAGGCCTCCACAGCTTCCTCCAGATTCGAGATAAACTCATCCAGCTGTCTAGAGGCCCTGGAAAGATACTGAACAGATCTCACCTCGACAACCTCTCCCTCAACAAATTTTTCCTTGACTGTCTCGGAGATACCAGTATCAAAGTTCCCCAGTACCTCATCATACTGTTCAATATCTTGTTCAAGCCTTTGTTTTTCCTCTTCAAGGCCTTGAACTTCTTCTCTGGCCTCTTCGATATCTCCTTCCTCGAAACCACGTTCAACGTCTTCAAAACTGTTGGAGAAACCATTGAGCTCTTTCTCCCATTCCTCGATACTTTCAAGATCGGCGTTGAAAAGACCTTTCAACTCGCCAAGGGCTTTACTTTTCTTATCACTTGCCTCTTTCTCCTCACTTTCCAGCTTTTGTCCGTAACTGTCTATAGCCTCGATGACCTCTGGGACAGTAGAGGCCTCTATCTCCCGGGCTTCAGCTCTTTCTATCAACCGGTCCCTTTCTTTCTCCTGCTTTTTGACCTGTTTAGAACCTTTCCTGTACTTCTCCGCGAAGAAAGCAGCCACCAAAACCGATACAGCGGCTGCACCGAGCACCGGCAACACAGGATTGAAGGCAGCGGCTCCGAAAGCACTCGCCGAGACAAGGCCTGAACCGATAGCGGCGAATTTAGAGCCTCTTACCTCTAAATCTTCCTCCTGAAAGGCCTCTGCCTCCTTCCTCAGGTCTTTGAGGTCTTCAAACTCTTTTTTCTCCTCCCTAACTCTTTCCATTTTTTCCTCTGCATCCCTGAGTTCTTCAAGGAGATGAAGGCCTTTCCTGTGTTTTTTCTGTTTTCTGGCGTTTTTCAGTTCTGAAAGTTTTTTCTCACCTGATTTTATCCTTTTCTCCAGTGAGTCTATCTTCGAGTATTTCTCGAAGAGGTTTTCCTCCTCGACCTGATCTATGAACTCCTCTATCTCCTCTCTGAGGCCTTCTGCCTCATCTTTCCTGTCCCTGAGCTTTCCTGTCCTCTTTGTGTTCTCCAGTTTCGCGTCGCTGGTTTTGTTCGTGAGGTAGCCTATATCCGAGATCTCATCTCTCAAAGCCTCTATCTTCTGAGTTTTGGAACCGAGGACTCTGTCCGTCACATCCTTGAAATAGTCTCCGTTACCGAAGTCATTTTCTTTTTCCGGAAGCCTGAGATCGAAGTCCCGGACTATAAACGCGTTTCTTACATCTCCTGGCGTCGCGTCGCCGAATACTTTTTCCAGCGATTCCTGAGAGGCCTCGAATTCTTTTTCACCATTATCTACTGTCAGAAGTCCGTTAGGCTGTTGAGGGACACGTCCTATGCCTTCAAAACTGGATGAATCATCCATCAACATCTTTGTCAGGGCCTCGACGATCAATGTCTTCCCTGACTCGTTACCGCCGTAGAAGGCGTTAAAGCCGGAGTCCAGATCCAGTTCTATATCATGCAAAGGACCGTAATGCCCTATCTTCAGCTTCTGTATACTTAGTTTATCGCTCATATCTTGAAAGACCTCTCAGAAACTTTTTCTCCACCAGATCAGGGTTTCCAAAATCTTTCTCCTCCATCTTCCTCCTGAATTCTCTGTAGATCTCCGAATCCATAACAGAAGAAGCAGACTCTAGGCCTAGAACCTCTACATCTACATCCGCAGGTCCGAGGCCTTCAACTCTGTCCTGGACCTCTTCTGAGAACTCTTCGACTTTCTCCTCAGTGAAGCCCTCGACTTCTACGATCACAGAGGCCTTATCCAGGTCCTTATCCTTCAGGTCCTGTCTGATCTCCTCTGTGACTTCGTCTTCTTCACCGGGAAGGACCTCTTTCTTTTCCCTCAGGTAGTACTCTGTATCCAGTTCTTTCGTTTCAAGGCCTTCTCCTGTTTCCAGTAGCCAGGCCTCTCTTTTTCCTGTCTCATTGCTTGAGATAGAGACAGGTGAACCCGAGTAGGCAAAGACTGTATTCCCAAAAGTTTTTCTTGTCGCCGAGGAGTGGATATGCCCGGCTAAAACGTAGTCGTACCCTGTCTGGACCAGTTCTGAAGGTTTAACCGGCAGATATTCAGATTCTTCTCCGAAACCTCCTGTAGCTCCTGCCAGAGTACAGTGTATCATCAGTATATTTTCCTTGTCTTCCTCGAGTGCCTCTGAAAGAGTTTCAACTAGTTCGGGGAAGGCCTTGTTCGTATAAGGGACTGCTACAATGTTCAGGTCTTCGATTATCTTCTGTGAGTAAGGTTTGTCCTGTAGAACTTCTAAGTCTTCACCGAAGTAATCCTCCTGCCTGAAAGCGGATTTATCGTGGTTCCCGGGGATTACAAGTGTCTGGAAACTGTTTTCCGAGAAAAGAGGCCTTAGATCTGTCTTCAGGTCCTCAAGGTCCACGTTTGCGTCAAAAAGATCTCCTGTTATGAGAAGTAAGTCTGCATCTTCCTGTTCACACAGGTCTACTACCTGTTCAAGGGCTTCCATCCTCCCCGGATGCTCAGGTGAAAGATGGACATCTGCTGTATGGATTATCCTCACAGAATCTGATTTATCCTCCCAGCCTTAAATCTTCTTCACAGAACCATCTTCTGAAATATATTCAAGGCCTTCGTTTTCGACACCGTATTCCAGTGCATCTCTGATCTCTTCCTCGCTGTAGGGAGGCCTTATCTCTTCCATCAGTTCTTCAACTGTCTTTTCCCCTCCATCCTCAAGAACAGGTTCCACAAAAGTGGTGTAAACATGTCTCTGTTTCCTCTCCAGGGCATCTTCCAGTTCCTGGTCGGAGGTATCTCCTATATTTAAGTAATGGCTTCTTCCCTCCTGTTCATCCTCCTCATCCTTTTCTAGAATATTCCCTTTCCAGGCCATCTTACTAACTGTGTTCAAAACCTTATTCTTTTATCAACCCTCTCAAGGCCTTCTGTAGCATATCCTGTGCTTTGTTTCTCCGCCCGAACGTACGGTGATGTTGTTCATACCTTGGTCGATCCTCTGCTCTGGGATGCTGTAGACACCTCTCTCGAACCTTTCAGGAAGTTCCACTACCTTTGAATAACCGTTCAGGGATATCTCAGCCTCTTCCACCTGTTTCAGAGGTGTTAGATCAATCTCATGGGAATCAGTACAGTGAGGTACGATACCGACCGGCTGTGGAAGCTCAAGGCCTTTATCAGTACCGTTTCTGACCTCTACTGCTGTAAAGTTGAAAAGAGTTCCTTCTGCCGTTATTTCGATGCTGGAAGGAAATCCTTTCTCCGAATCAAGGCAGAGATCTATGTCTATACCTGTAGCCGTGATGCCCTGGCTCAAAGCATTTTTCACAGAGGCGGAAAACCTTTCACACGTTCTGCCAGCGACTTCCTGCTGTCCAGTATGGGAAAGGTTGTCCATGTTCCATTCCTCTATCTGAAGCATCTTCTGTATGGCTCTTCCCCCTCCAACACTGCATGAAAGGCCTCCTGTAGAGGGTTCATCAGTACAGGTTACAGTATTATTTTCCAGGACGTATGCCGTAGTTACAACGTCTCCTCCCGGAGTCCCACGACCGACAACGTATTTTTCACCGTTTTCAAGGCCTTGAACAGAGATATTTGTGTTCTCAGGAGCTTCTGGACCTGAGACAGCGTATTTCACGTTGTACGTGGTTCTTTCGCTCGCGTTCATGAGGCCTTCCAGTTTTTCTGAAGAGGTCTGTTCCGTGGTGCTGGAGCCTGTACATCCTGATGCTATCAGAACTAACAGTAAAATCGCTGTGATACGTTCCACAGTTTTTTGTTTGGTCCGGTCCGGTTATATTTCCTGTCCTTTTTTCCGGAGGCCTCTGATTCCAGAAGTTTTTCTGGCCTCCCTTATCTATAAACCGGTTCAGAAAGAATTTTTTAAATAGGTGAGAATTAAGAATGGGTTTTTCGATTTCAGGGCCTTTCCCGTTTTTCATGAACGATGAATGGGAGAGAAGTATAGTCCTGAGGTTCGGTAGCTACAAGAGAAGCAGAAAATCAGGTATACACTTCAAGATACCTTTCATCGAGAAACCGGTGACGGTGCCGGTGTACGAGGACTCAGTGGACGTGATGAAACAGGAAGCCATCACGAAGGACAACATACCTGTCTCAGTGGACGGCGTGGTGTTCTTCGAGGTAAAAGACAATACAGACGACGTAAAAGATGCCATCGTGAACGTGGGCGACTACAAGAAACAGACCCTGAACTACGCGACAAGCATCCTGAGAGACCTTGTCGGTAAGAAAGAACTGGACGACCTTCTCCAGAAGAGAGATGAGATAGGGGACGAGATCAAATCCCAGCTGGACAACAAGACCGATAGTTTCGGCGTTAGAGTACTCGACGTCGAGATACAGAACATAAACCTGCCGGAAAAGATGGAAAGAGCGATGGCAGCACAGGCAGAAGCCGAAAGAGACCGCAGAGCCCGTAGAACCAACGCACAGGGAGAACTGGAAGCCGCAGTCAAACTCAGACAGGCCTCAGAGATCATCGGCGACAAAGGATACCGCATGAGAACCCTACAAACACTAGACTCAGTAGCAGCGGAGAACTCTACCATCGTGACCTTCCCGACAGAACTGATCGGAGGATTCCATTCAGAGGAGAACGAGAAAGGCCTTCAGCAGGTCCTGGATAAGGTAAGCGATATAGACCTCTCCAGCTTCGATATAGGAAATCTTGAAGATATGGACGGAGAGGAGATGGGAGAAGAGATCAAGGGAAAGATAGACGAGCTGAAAGAAGGCGAAAAATAGAGAATTAAGGCCTTAGATCTCGTCCATCAACTTGTCCTTTTTCTCCTCGTATTCTTCCTCGGTTATGTTCCCTTTCTCCTTTTCTCTTCCTATCTTTTCCAGCTGGTCGGCAGGATCTCTTTCCTCTGTTTGCTGTTGATCGCGTATAAGGCCTGAGATCGCGACTCCTTTGCCTTCAGGCGTCATCAGTTCTTTTTTACCTGATTTGGTCTCTATAGTAACTTTATCGAAGTCCTTGCGTTCATCGACCTGTATATCTCTTATCTGGTCAAGTTTGATGTCCTCGAACTGTTTTCTCTTCCCGAGCAGTTTTGATTTCCCGGAGTTAAATAGCAGAACGCGTTTATCAGTTAGACAGATTACGTACTTGTCTTCTCCTTTTAGAGAGGCTGTTGACATCATCTCTATGTTTTCATCAGGTCCTAGGCGTTCTTTAAGGCCTGAATACTCTTCTATTTTTGACTTTCCAAAGCTTTCCAGGCTTTCGAACTCTTCTTTCTGACCTTCCTCTGGTTGTTTTTCGAAATCTGTCACGGAAACTTTCTACCTATGCATCAATTTATGTTTGATACAGTATAATACTTTCCCTGTGAACGGAAAACAGCGAGGTCTGATGGCTGCAGGATCGATTTTCCTGTTCATATTTGGCCTCCAGCTACTCGGAGACTCTACAGAGGCAGTCGCAGGCCTTCTGCAGGGCATCGTCAAGGCCCTTGTCACTGGAGACCTCTCCGCACTCGGCGCCGGATGGTTCCTCGCATACGTAGTTCTCAACGGAGCAACATCAGCCGCGATAGGCATAGCCTTCCTTGACACAGGCCTTATCACCGCAGCGAACAGCTTCATGTTTATATCCGGATCAAGGCTCGGAGCAGCGTTCATAGTAATATTCATAGGCCTTCTGGAGTATTTTCAGGGTAATAACTCAGATATAAGAGATTCATGTAGCATAGGCCTTTTGCAGTTCCTTACAACGTATATAGTTTACATACCAGCGATAGTACTCGGATATTTAGGCCTTCAGTCATTGGATCTTTCTTTCCTTGAGGTGGATGCTCCGGCATCTCTTAACTATGGTCTTGATATGATCTTCGGGCCTTTCACTTCTCTGCTTTCGAACAATCTTCCACCAGGTTTACTGTTTCTTTCCTCTATCGGGGTTCTCCTGGGAAGTCTGAAGATCTTTGACCGCAGTTTCAAAGGCCTTTCTGAGGAGAAGTTTCGTTCCAAGTATCTCAGGTTCCAGATGTCGAATAAGTGGATCAGCTTCGCGGTGGGAGCGGCGATAACACTTGTATCGACGAGTGTGGCTCTTTCGGTAGGTATCATCGTTCCTCTGTACAACCGTGGTTACTTCAAGAGGAAAGAGATCATCCCTTACCTGATGGGGGCGAACCTGACGACGATGATAAGCAGTGTTATGGCCTCGGCAGTCATCGAATCAGCGGTGGCGATGAAGATGTCAATACTGCTTTCGGTATCAGTTCTTCTGACAACGGTCGTCGTACTGATGTTCTATGACAGGGCCTACCAGGTTATACAGAAAGTATTCAACGCTGTTATGCTGAAAGACAGTTACCTGATTGCTTTCACAGCAGTACTTCTCCTATCACCTTTCCTTCTCGTAATCCTGTTCTAGGCGGAAATAAAAAGACTCTCTTCAGTAGATAAAAAGTTCGAAAACCGTAAAATCATACATGATACCTTTCGAAAACGAGGCCAGTCTTACACCTACCGAGGAAGCAGCCAGAGAAGTGATGGAGAGTAACTGGGAAAACGTCATCAGGACAAGCCCGGCAGTACTGGAGGATTTCCAGGAGAAGTATCCTAAGGCCTGTGAACTGGTCTCAAGAAAAGTAGAGCAAGAAGGTATAGAAGGCCTTGGAAACGTCTTCAGGCCCGGAGTACCTGATTTCTTGGCCTTTGATGATGACGGAAGTTACTGTTTTATCGAGGTCAAAGGAGAAGGAGATGGCCTGAGACACTCCCAGCTTAAATGGCTGAAGGATTTTCAAGATCTTGAGACTGAGATCTGGTTCACCGATTCAAACGATAAAGTCACGGAAAGATAGGATTATCTGAGGCCTTTTCTCTGATTGTTTTTTCTATCATTTCCGGGTTAGGTTTCTTTTTCTCCATATAGGTTTCTATGCTGTCAAGTCTTGGTGAACGGACTGTCTGGAAGTATTTCTGTATGTTATAGTGTTTCAGGCTGTACCTTGTCGCTTTCAACGGTGCGTTACTAACCATGGATTTAGGCTGTCCGATCTGGTTCAGCACCTTTTCTGCAGAGTCGAATAAACTTATTTTACCATTTTTTATTTTCTCTATCTTTTTCCGGGATTTTTTAGCCTCTATCTATCTAAGCTGGCTTACTGTGAGGCCTGTTTCCTCTGCTATCTTTCTGATCTCTTGAGCTGTGTTGGCCTTGAACACTTTACGTGACTGCTCCAGTGTCATCTGGCCTCCAAGCCTCTTTGCTTCCTCCACTCTGAACCTCTCCATCCATTCCAGGGCCTCCGTGGTTGAATCAAGAAGCACACCGTCATTGTCGAAGATCACGTGATCGTAGCTCATCCAGACTTCACTTAACTCAATAGGCTCTCTGTTTTTAAAAGGCCTCTACCGTATTCAGTTCAAGAATTCTCTGCAGATCTCCGGGCTGAAGAAGAACCTCGTCTTTTCATCTCCTCTTTCCACCCATTCGGATACAAAGTATACGGATCTGCGTCTATCTATCTCCTCCATCTTTTTCTCTGCAAAGCCTTTATCCACCAGTTTTTCCAGCGCTTGATCGAACTCCTCGGAATCCATATCTCCTTTGAGCTCCATCATATCTCTAAACGTTTCAAACTCAAGGCCTCTGTCCAGAAGCTCCTGTATAGCCTCTTCTCTGTCTTCATTGTACCTTTTATACCGTTGTAAGGCCTTTTCCACTATCTCCGTGGCTTTTTCTATGTCTTTTTCTTTCCTGAGTAATTTTTCTTTGATGTAAACTCTCTCGTTGTTTCCGGTATAGGTTATCGTTGCATGTCCGGGACTGAGGTCCTCATTCCTGTGTTCCATGTAATCTGTTATACGTGCAAGTTTGCCGTAGAAACGGTAGTAGTAGGGGAGAAAGTTTTCAGATTTCCTTATAGACAGCAAGCCTTTCCTTTTCAGTTCGTTCTTTGCCTCTTCAAGCTCTTCCGGCGTAAAACCTTCCGCCTTAAGACGCTCCCAGAGTTCCATACCTGTACCCTCGGAAAGGAAGTAATTCCTTTTCTCTTCCTCATCAAGACAAACTTCACATACCCTTCCCGCCGTCTCAAGCAGTTCAGATGTTTTACCGGAAAGTTCCTCATCAAAAGACATGAAATAGATTTTGCATTCAAAAAGTTAAAGGCCTTGAATACCTTCTTAACATGTTCTTTACCGGATTTAAGGCCTTTTGCGTAAGTTTTTGTTTACAGTTTTTTCTGTGTTTTTTATTGGTTTGTGGTTATTTTCGTCTTTATGGATGAGGTTGTGAAGGAGTTGAGAGGTCTGGAAGGTGTGAAGGCTGTGAGGAGGTT
>ERZ1034573.33-NODE-33-length-36569-cov-22.124829_pt1 | contig 36569 bp, 43 predicted proteins | sample MGYA00520641_ERZ1034573 | MGnify/ENA primary metagenome ERZ1034573 (study PRJEB33760, sample SAMEA4777724) | hypersaline lake metagenome | biome: hypersaline environment; feature: brines | place: Spain | collected 2014-08 | depth 0 m ...
TAGTATCCTTCAGAGTCAAGCGGAGAGAACACAGGAAGTCCGAGTGAACGTGTCTCCTCGTAATCTTCAGGTCCGTGGCCTGTCGCTGCGTGGACAAGGCCTGTACCATCTTCAAGAGTTACTAGCTCCTCGGAGTTATGAACTCTGTGAACTCCGTTTTCCTCATCTAATTCCTGCTGTCTTGGGATGTCATCGAGGAAAGGTGTCTCGTACTTGAGGCCTTTGAGGTCTGAACCGATCATGGTCCTTTCTACTGTATAATCGTCTTCTTCAAGGCCTTTCTTGGCCATCACTCGTTCTACGAGCTGTTCTGCGATTATGAGTTTTTCTCCTTCGGCTTCTACTACTGCGTACTTGTAGTCTGGATGTGTAAATACCGCCATGTTCGATGGGATCGTCCATGGAGTGGTCGTCCAGATTACAAGTTTTTCCTCTCTGTTTTCGAGCGGGAATTTTGCGAATACTGCGATGTCTTCAATTTCTTGATATTCGTCTGTGACCTCGTATCCTGAGAGCGAGGTCTGGCATCGTGGGCACCAGTGGATCGGCTTCCTGCCTTCGTAGAGCAGGTCCTGGTCATCAGTTTTCTCCAGAAGCCACCAGGCTGTTTCTATGTATTCTTTATCGAATGTCATGTAGGGGTCTTCGAAGTCCTGCCAGATGGCGAGGTCCTCCATGACTGTCTGCCATGTATCTTTTGCTGAAGTAGCTCTTTTCTTGCATTCTTCGATAAACTTCTTTGCTGAAATCGAGTCTCCGATCTCGTTTTTATCTTCTATCCCGAGTTCCTCCTCTGTCGCTAATTCGTTCGGGAGACCGTGTGTGTCGAATCCTGCCTGGTCGTGGACATCATAGCCCTGCATCTGTTTGAAACGAAGCATGACATCTTTCAGGACTTTTCCCTGCATGTGGCCTACGTGTGGGGAACCGTTCAGGTAAGGCGGTCCGTCGATCAAAAAGAATGGTTCATTTCCTTCCGTTGATTCACGTACTTTCTGTTTTATGTTGTTGTCTTTCCAGTGTTGAGAAACTTCGTTTTCCAGTTTTTCTGGATTGTACTCTGTCATATAACTGAACCAGTCTCTGAAAGTTAAAAGAATTTACCGAAACGCAGGTACAGAAACAGTTCTCTCAGGCATCAATCATCGAGGTATTGCTCCGGATTCATATCCCGACCCTCAAAGCTACCGTCAAGATATGCTCCGATGACTGCTGCTGCAAGGCCTGTCCCTGCTGTTTTAAGGTTCGAACCGTATTCCGGGTTGTCTTCTATCTGCTGGGAGGTCGAGTCCAGGAAGCCATAGACTGCATCGAATTCATCTGAGTCCTGTTCAAGGCCTTGTGTTGCTCCGCTGAGAGATTCCTTTATATCGGTGCCGTTGTTTTTGGCGAGTTTGTATCCTGCGTACAGGGCTGTGGCTCCGCCTATCCATTTTACTGGTTTACCTAATGCGGAGCTAAGATATCCCATGTTCACTATTTGGTGACAAAAATACTTAAATTTGTGGCCTGGGCTTTTAGAGGCCTCGAAGGTTTATTTCCATTCGAAACTTTTGCCTTCGTGTTCTGGTTCTTTCTCTTCTTTTTCATCTGTTTCTTCTTTTTCGGAAGCTTTGTTTTGTGTTCCTGTTTCCTCAACTGATTCCTGTTCCTGTTGCTTTTTTTCCTCTTTGTACTTCTGGCTTTCCGGATGTGGTTCTACGGGCTGGCCGAAATCGACATCGACCGAGTCCATCTGCCCCTGTAGTTCCTCCAGTTTATCCGCCAGGTCTTCTCTGTGCTGGAAGATAGCTCCTGTAGGCGTACCTGCGTTTTCATCTTCCTCGAAACGGGGAAAAACGGAGATATATGCATGGTCCAGCATCTGGCCTCCTGCCTCGTCTATGTTCATGGTGACTGATGCGCCGTCGGCTCCAAGGCCTTTCTTCGCTTTCACAACGACTTCTCTGACCAGGCTCATCGCTTCGTCATATTCCTGAGGCGTATAATCCAGCACGCTTTCCTTGTGTTCTTTCGGCACGATCTGTGTATGGCCTTTCGCCCTTGGCTGAACCTCAAGCCAGGCATAGAAGTTATCTGTCTCACCCACGATCATCAACTGTTGAGGGTTATCGATTAGCTGGCAGTAAACACATTGATCTCCCTGTGGAGGCATAAAACCATGTTTAAGGCCTCAGGATTTTATACGTTTTTCAGAGAAATAGTTGAGAGAAGAAAATATAGGAGGAAAATGCAGTTAGGCCTCTGTTTTTTACATAGGAGGCATGTCGTCTTCTGGAGGAGGTCCTCCACCAAGATCTCCGCCGCCCTGCGGCTCTCCCATCATAGGGTCTCCGCCTGGCTCGTCCTGAACCTCTTCCATGAGGTCACGGATCTCCTCTATCAGCTGGTTCAGCTTTCTCTCGGAGTCAGGGTCCTGAAGCTGCTGTTCAAGCTCGCTGACCTTGGCCTTCAGTTCATGGGCTTTTTTACCGGTCTCGCCGAAGGTTTCGAGCGTCATTTCCGCAGAGTCAAGGACTGCCTCCGCCTCTTCTTTCTTCTGGCTTATAGACATACAAAGACTTCAACAACTAGAGTATTTATAAACGTTATCCTTGATTCAAAAGTAACAACTACAGTGTAATCTCTTCCTTCGAGTCGAAGGCCTTCTCCACCAGTTCCTCCACGTTCACCGCCTCTCTAAGGTTCTCAAGCCTCTCCCTGTCCAGGATGGTGGCAGGGTTATCCGGGGAAATAGATCTACAGGCAGAGTTTATCTCCGCCTCCTCAAAGGTACCTATCCTTCTGGCCTCCTCCGAGATCGAATTATTGTCCCGAGTGAGTAAAGGCCTCATCACCGGTTTACTGATACTGGAGGAAGTCATTTCAAGGTTCGAGGATGTCTGAGAGGATTTCTGGCCGAGAGACTCTCCCGTCACAAGGCCTTCAAGGTCTCTTTCCTCTGCTATCTTTTCCACGACCCTGAACATTATCTCCCGATGTAATACCATCCTCCCTCTTTCTACCTCCATCAGCTCTTCAATTACTTTCTCCATATCGATTATCAGGGCTTTCCACTTCTTGGAGGGATGAAATTTCTTCAGTTTCCTGACTGAGGCCTTGAACCGCATCAGGTGGTCCTCCGCTGCTATCGGTTTGTTGTAGAAATAGATCGGGAGGATATCTGCTCCTCTTGTCATCATCTGGTACGCTGCTACGGGCGAGTCTATCCCTCCGCTTATCAGTGCTGCGTATGTTCCCTCCGTCGCTGTCGGGAATCCTCCAGGGCCTTCAAATATTTCCGTAAATACGTAGGCCTCGTCTTCCCTGACGTCTACTCCTAGCCATGTGTCTGGTTCGTCAAGGTCTACTTCTGCGCCTGTAAACTCCTGTACGTGAGACCCTATTTCCTCTGCTATCTCCGGTGTGGAAAGTTCCGTGTTTCCTGTGTTCGGGTCTACGCCGAAGGTCTCTCCATAGTCGAAATTTTCCGAGGCCTTCTTTATCGGTTCTATCTCCGGTTCTGTTTTTTCTGCGGGAGAGACTGTTTTGACGCCAGGGACTTTTTTGAGTATCTCAGCTGTTTTTTCTGCTTGTTCTGTATGTGCTACTATCCTTCCCTGTCTTGTTGATACTTTGTCGTATTCTAGGCCTTCGTGTTCTATTCTTTCCTCTATCCTCTGTCTGAGGGTCTGTATCATCTGTTTCCGGACGGTGTTGGATTTGGTACCTATCTCACCGTACCTGACTATCGCTGTGTCTGTCATGCCATCCTACCTGGCTCTATTTCCCTGTATTCTGTCGGCATGCCGAGTTCCATGAAGGCCTCTGCTCTCTCCTCGGGGTTTGTTCCCTGTACCACCGCTAGTTTGTCTCCCTGCTGTATCACTTTCTCTCTTTCGAACTCTTCCCCATTGAGAAGCACTGTTGTATTCCCACAGAATTCCTGTCTCGGCATCTGTATACAGGTCTGGCTCTGAGTATCATTTATGGAGATATTCACAGATTCCAGGAACATGCCCCATGTGACTCCTTCAGCGTGTTTGTGTACTATCCTGGATCTGTTGCCTTCCAGGTGGACGTCTCTGGCCTGTAGCTGGAACCTGTCCGCTCTCAGGTTGAGAGGTGTCTTGTTGACCTCCATGAAAAACATGGCGTGTTCATGGGTCTGCTCCTGTTGAAGGCCTTTCTCCACAATGTCTGTGTTTATCGTTATCCCTGCTGCGAGACCCATTATGATAGAAGTTGTTATGACTGCTGCAGTATATCTTTGACGGTTCACGAAATAGTAATTAGAATAGAAAAGATAAAAATCTGGGAACGCCTGGAGGAGATTTTTACTCTGTGATCTCTCCGAAAGCGAACTTTCTGCCGACTGAAGTGATCTCTACATCGTACTCCTGATCGACTTCTCCGCCTGGTACAAAGACGACGAATCCTTCGACTCTTGCGATTCCGTCTCCCTTGCTTCCAAGGTCTTCGATCTCAAGCTCGACAACGTCTCCCTCTGAGACAGGTTTGTCGTAGTCCTGATCATCGCCAGAATCCTCCTGATCCTGTGCATCCTCTGATTCCTGGGTTTCTTCGGTAGATTCCTCCTCAACTTCCTGAACCTCTTCTGTCTCTTCCTCTACGAATTCCTCTTGTTCAGGCTCGGATTCCTCAACTTCCTCGGTTTCGTCAACTTCTTGAACCATATGATCTTCATAATCTTCTGACATGAAATAATACACCTTCTACAAGTATAACAAAAATGAGATGAGAACTTTAAAAAGAGAGAGGTTGCCTCAACACATCAGTTCTAGGCAGGGACGTCTTCAGGCCCTGAACCTCCAGGCCTTCCGCCTGTCCGGTTTCCTCCTTCCTCTGGACCCCGGCTCTCAGGCCTTGACCCCATCTCCTTCCTGTTGATCTCTAGATCCTGTCCGACTGTACCGGACTGGGAGATCACAGGCCTCAGGATGTATCCCTGTGTGCCTCTCTGAACTACCTGTATATCGAAGACGAACTCTGTCGTCTGGTTAGGAGCAATGGTGAAGCTCTTTGTGAGCTGGAGTTTTCCGCTCGGAAGCTTGACGTCGACGGAACTGTTGTCGACTTCCGCTTCCACGTTTGAGGCCTCCAACTCCATCTTGGAGTAGTTACCTGTTTGAAGTTCTCCTTCAAGGACTGATGTGGCGTTTTCGCCTTTGAGCTGTGTTAGGTCGACTGTGGCTGTCGTGTTAAATGTTTCGTAGCCTTTTGAGTCGTCCTGGGAACTGTTCGTGCTATTCGTACTGTTTGTACTGCTCGTGTCTGTCTCATTCCCTGTTTCTGCGTATATTCTTACTTCGGATAGTGTTACGTTCAGGTACTGGAAGCTGTCGATCGCTGCCGGTTGATCACTTATGTAGAGCTGTAAGTTACCGCTCTGGGTGGGATCAGTTGTATCCGGACTGTTTTCTGGGTTTGTGCTCTGTGTTGCGCATCCTGATGCGATTAGGACAGTTGCTAGAAATGCTGCGATCTTCAGCTTCATATCCATTAACTTGTTTCCGGGGCTTTTATGGTCGCCTGTAACTGAGAAGCATCAGGACCACGGTAGAGCAGAAGAAAGTCAGTGACATCCACGGCATAGTTACGAAGCCGAACTCATGGACCTGTACCGAGTTGCATGAAACTGCTGTAGAACATGAGGACGTCGAAATCCTTGTCATCTGCACTATGTAATGGTACAGGGAGATCGGTACACCCAGCATCGCCAGTGAGAGGATGTAGTCAGCTACATCGTCTTTATCCATGAATATAGATACGCCGAGGATGACTGGCATCGGGAAGATCAGTATTCTCTGATACCAGCAGAACTCACATGCAGGTATCTCAAGGATTTTGGACATGTACAGGCTTCCCAAGGTGGATGTAGTACCCAGGACGAAAGCTGCCTCACGGTAGTACTGTGTCAGGAACTCGAAGGCCTCATCAACGTACCTCCGCACTCCCTGATGGCCAGTGAACTTTTTGACAAGTAAAGCCGATAACAGTGCTATAAGGCCTATATCAAGTAACAGGATCCCTGATGCAAAGATTTTAGCTATCAAGTATGCCGAAACGGCTTTTCGATTTTTATATCCCTTTTATCAAGATATTCTCTGCAGTATTTTTTGCCTTTCATCAGGCAATTAGTTTTACAAATGGGGAGAAATAATATCTACACAGGTCATAATCTATGTCGAGTAAAGAAGAAAAGTTGAATGAGCCGCTGGACAACCTTGATGATGTTCAGGGTATCAAAGGCGCAGCAGTAGTAAGAAGAGACGGACTACTTATCGCATCAAACCTAGGACAGGATATCGATGATGATCAGGTCGGTGCAATGACAGCATCCACAGTAGGATCCGGAGAAACCGCCAGCGAAGCCCTAAACATGGGAGAAGTAAATCAGGTGACAATCGAGTCCGAAGAAGGAAAGTTGATTTCCACAGGTGCAGGAGACGAAGGAATCCTTACAATACTTGCCGAAGAAGACGTAAACATGGGCCTCATCAAAGTAGAGATGAGCGATGCAGTAGACAAAGTCAAAAAGGTGCTTTAAATGAAGTACGAGGACGTTGCACGGAAAATAATCGAAAAACAGGAAGGCACGATCGGCATGATCGCCAAACAGAAGGCAGGCCAGGTCGAAAACATCGAAGTAGACGGAGACAACATCGAATTCAATGGAGAAGCCACGAAAGAAGACATAGAGGCCTTGATGAACCAGTACGAGGAGATCCAGGGTAAAGGGGCTGTCGGTATCGCAAGAAAAGCGATGTCAGACTTGATTGACGAGGAGAAAGAACTTGATCTTCCTGAAGAGATAGTTCCTGAGGATATGAGGAAAGAGAATTTTGCTGAAGGTGTTTAAACTTGGAGCGAGGTTAAGAATCGAACAATCCTTTACAAATATCAAATTTGTGTGAAATCTACTTTTTAACAGGCCTTAATATTTTTCTGAATACGAAAGACTTGAAAAGCAAGCTTTGACACAGATTATCTATGGCTCCTCCCGGCAAAATGGAAGTAAACCCGGATGCTTTTCTACAGTACTCTTTAGCAGCTGTTTTAGGAGGCCTGGTTGAGAACATCGCAGTTTCGGGCCTCTCAGTCCCTGTTTTCCTCGGCTTTGGAAGCATGGCAGGTGCGCTAATAGTCTTCCTATATTACAGAAAGAAAGGTGATGGTTGGATGTGCTCTGGGATGCACCTTTTTGCCGCCGCGGCGTTCCCTATATTTTCACTTGGTTTCGGGACAATTACTAAGTCGATCGAGATCTTCATTAAATAGGTAAGTTAGAGGATTCGCCGGCGCTCGGATTTGAACCGAGGAGGGACGGGTATGTCCCAGCAGATCTCGAATCTGCCGCAATCAGCCAGACTCTGCCACGCCGGCTCGAAGGCCTCAGGTAAACCAGCTTCTCTGTGTGAGGCCTATCTTTTGATTCCTGTGTAAGGGTTAAAAACTGTAGACCTTCGGTCAGCGGTTAACTGTAAAAGGTTTTCCGATGTGTAAGGTTTTTACGATGGAGTTCGAATCAGTGGTATTTGATATGGATGGAGTGATCCTTAACTCTCTTGTAAACAGTGAGGAATGGAAGTACGAAGCAGTGAACGAGGCCCTGAATGATGAAGGAGTTGATCCTTCGAACCTGGAAAAGAAGACCAAGGACTCTCTTCTCGGCGATAAAGGTTATTCTGAATGTGTCAAGACCTCTAAAGATGTAGGAGTAAACCCGAGGAAGGTCTGGAACTCTGTAGCGGAGAAAACCACACTGGCGCGTGAAAGACAGCTTGAGCAGGGGAACTTCGAACTATACGGTCATGCAAGAGATACTATCAAGGCCTTGCACCAGTCAGATGTCGAACTTGGTATCATAAGTAATGCGCCGGAGATGGCGGTCGAGCTTACGATCGAACATTTTGATCTTAAGCGTTTCTTCAAGTTCTACGCGGGCGTCAGGAACTTTGAGGATCTACAGGCCCGTAAACCTCATCCGAACCATCTCGAACTGGCGAAGGCGGAGCTGAAGAGAGGGCCTTTCACGTACGTGGGAGATCATGAGAGCGATCTTCTGGCTGCGAAGAGAGCTGATATGAGTTCTATCTGGGTGAAAAGGACTGAGGCCTCTATGGAGGTCAAGCCAGATTATACTGTTGAAGAGGTCTCGAAGATCAGGGAGATAGTACTCGAGAACGTGTGATTGTTGTCACCGGTCAGTCTAAAAGTTTTGCCTACTAATTGTTTGCTGTATGTCTGCAGCATCTCAGTCCTCGGAAAGCCGTGGAGATCTTCAAGAACTGTTCAGGGCCTTGGGGCATGATCCGGAGGAAGATGACGAAAGTACAGATGATCCAGAGCCGGAAGAGGATTCAGAACCCGAAGAACCTGAGATCTATGATTTTACAGATGAAACAGGTTATAATGCCGGAGATCTGAGGCCTGCTTATGATGTCCTTGAGGGAAGTTACTGGCTTGATGAGGACAATGAAAACGTTGTAATAGCTGATTCCTCATGGAACCAGGTAGAGAAGATCCTGGAACAGGACGAAAACGACCAGTCAGAAGAGGAAGTTGATGGGGATAGCTCCTGGAAGGATAGTATCAAAAGCTATCTTTTCGACCACGACAGTGCTTATATGAAGGGAGGTCTCACCGGAATAGGTTCAGGCCTTGTTTCCGGAGCTCTGGGATATGGACTTGCGGCCGATGTTCTATTGACTGGGGGTGCCGGAGCTTTTGGCTGGGGTCTCGGCGGAAAGATAGGCGATTATCTTTGGGGAGATGACAGCGAGGAAGAAGAAAGTATGGAGGTATCTGAAGACTATGATAGCGAACTTGCGGAGTACTCGGACTGGGATGTAGAAGTTCTTAAAATCCAGAAGTATGGTCAAGCGGTACAGGAGTACCGGGATGACTGATATGGTTGAGAAAGTTCGTTCTTAAAAACTTCACTTGTTCAAACGGTTTCTATGACAGATGAAACCTGTAGCAAATGCGATAAAGATGCAGTCATCAACAGAGAATATGAAGGCCGCAGCCTCTGCCAGAAACATTTTACTATAGATATCAACAAGCAGGTTAAACAGACCATAAGAGAGGGAAACATGGTCGAATCAGGAGAAACCATCGCTGTAGGCCTTTCAGGCGGGAAAGACTCCGCAGTCATGCTCGAACAGCTGGTCGAGATCTTCGGCGAAAGGCCTGATATCGAGATCGTCGGCGTCTGCGTCCATGAAGGGATCGATGAGTACAGAGACGAATCCATTTCTGCTGCTGAAGAACTCTGTGATGAACTCGGTGTAGAGTTAGAGGTTGGGCGTTACGAGGATTACTACGATCTGAAGATGGACGATGTCGCAGACGCAGGAGCGAAAGGAAACTGTACTTACTGCGGTATTTTCCGCAGAGATCTTTTGAACAAACTTTGTAGAGAAGTTGATGCGGATAAGATGGCTATCGGCCACAACCTGGATGATGAGGCCCAGGCCATCATGATGAACCATATCAAAGGAGATATGAAACGTATGGCCCGCATCGGACCGAAAGACGATCCAGCAGACCACGAGATGTTCGTCGAAAGGATCAAACCACTGAGAGACGTGATGGAAAAAGAAGTAGCCCTGTATTCGAGGATCCACGATCTTGGAGTTATCGATAGATGCCCGCACGTACAGGAAACCACGTTAAGGCCTATGGTCAAAAGCTTTCTGAACAAGCTCGAATCCCAGATGCCAGGCATCAAGTACTCAATCGTTTCCCAGGGCAGAGACCTCTCCGATATGATACAGGACGATATCGACTGGGATGAGGAAGACAGCATCCAGAGATGTGAGAGATGCGGCGAACCATGTTCAGGCGGTGTCTGCAGGAAATGCCAGCTGTTAACTGATATCAAGAAAGCAGCCGACGAATCCGAAGACCACGATTTCGAGTACGAGGAAGAGAAAGAAACTATCTAAATCGCTCAAAATTCTCTAATGTTTTCCTCACTACAGCATCTTCCCTTCTATCAGATCTGAAGGTTTCATGCGATTCAAGGCCTTCACGCAGATTTTTTTCAAGGCCCTGTATATCCGCTTGCTGTGCATAAGAGCTTATGACTCGTTCAAATTCCTGCTGTGAAAAATCTCTGTTCAGGTGATCGAATACCTCCTCCAAGTCATCGAGGAACTGGCCGTAGAAATGCTTTGCCGTGGCTCCTGCCCTCTGGAAGTCTATCGGCTCCGCAGATTCTTCATTTACTACTATGTTCGGGGCGACATCGGTATCCGCTATGAAATATTTGAGTGCGGAGGCCTCATACAGCTCCTCTGGTTCAGGGCCCAGAGTCCTTCCTGCCAGTTTATCAAACAACCCTGAGACTCCGGGTATGTATTCGTCTGTCGGTGCACCTTCTATCTCAGGCCTTATTATTTTTCCTGCTTCTTCATCGTAACTCATTTCGATATCGAGGCCTATCTCTTCTGCCACTGTGTCAGCGAGTATGTAAGGCATCACGAGGCCTTTCCCTTTTTCCTCGTCTTTTATGAAGTATTTCTGGCCGTCTTTCTCTGCTACCTCCATTTCCTGTGGGTATTCTCCCGGTTGCCAGATCTTTCCTCTGGCGTATTCTGGCAGAGGTACTGTTTGCTGGAGCTGTTCGTAGCCCGGCGCCTCCATCTTTATGTCTTTCTATCTTGGTTATTCTTTAGTGAGTATTGAGGCCTTGCGGTTAGAGTTTTAAACTCAAAGGTATTACACTGTATTATCCGATACTCATGAAAGCTATTGTTCTTGCCGGCGGTCACGCTACGCGTTTATGGCCTATAACTAAAAACCGTGCCAAGCCCCTTCTTCCGTTGGGAGAGAGGCCTATAATAGATTACATCATCGATGATATGGATGATGTGGACGAAATCATAATTTCAACCAACGAGAAATTTGCCGGAGACTTCGAAGATTACACAGATGAGTACAACCGGGATAATGTGCGTGTCGTGGTCGAGGAACAGGACTCCGAAGAGGAAAAACCTGGTACAATCGGTGCAATAATCAATTTACTGGACAAGGAAGGCCTTGAGGACGACCTTCTCGTCATCGGCGGGGACAATTACTACAGCTTTGATATATCTGATTTCATCGATTTCGCTCAGGACAAAAGTTCTCCTGCAAACGTTGTCTACGATGTAAAGGACAAAGATATGGCTACGAGCTTCGGTATCGTGGATACTGAAGGAGATGAGATCACAGGTTTCGAGGAAAAACCGGATATGCCTCCTTCCACACTCGCTTCTACCGCGTGTTACTTCTTCCCGGAAGAAGAGGTATCGCTTTTCCACGACTACGAAGATCATTTCAGAGAGACCGATATACCTGCAGAGCAGTATCTTGACGAACCTGGAAGACTTATCGAGTGGGCTCACGAACAGACACCGATGTATGCCTTCTCATTCGACGGTGACTGGTTCGATATCGGGACACCGCAAGGCTATATCAGCGCAATGGATGCGGTAGTCGATGCAGATGTAGTAAACGGGAAAGCCGAAAACTCCGAGATAGGGGACAACGTATTCATCATGGAAGGAGCAAAAGTCAAAGACTCGACAGTCAGAAACTCGATAATCTTCCCGAACGCCGAGATCATCGACTCAGAGATCAGAAACTCCATAATCGACAGAGACACAGATATTGAGGACACAGAACTCAACGACGCCATCATCGGAGAACACACCTCACTCTAGAAACACATATCCCTTCAACTTATTTTTTCTATCTAAAAACCCCGTATTTGAAATCAAACAGGCTCTGCTGACTGAAAACCGGATTCATCAGGTTCTACAGGTTCTGGTATAGCATCTTCCAGATCCCCCATATCATCGTATTCATCCTCGTACTCCTCATCTTCAAAGTCCTCTAAAGCTCTATCCGGCAGGAAATCCTCATCAACGTCCACAGAACCGTATCCATCCTCATAGTCCTCGAACTCGAAGTCCTCATCAGGGTCAAGGCCTTCATACAGATCCTCAAGGTAGGCATCTGCGACCTCCGCCCCGTAAACCTCAGCATCCTCTCCCGAAACCGCAACAGAGTAGTCTTCACCCATGAACTCCCCGTACTCGAAGTAAAGGCCTTCCCCTACCTCGATGTCATAGACCTCTCTACCTGCGGCTTCATCGATCACATCTCTTCTGAACTCTCCTATATCCTCTGAAAGCTCTTTTTCAGCGTCAAGGCCTTTTTCACGCCATCGTTCATGCGTGTCTCTTGTCTCGTACCTCCTGAAGTAGTCTCCGACAGTTGAATCATTGAGTTCCGCTGCGAGGGCCTGTACGACACCTTCTGTAGAATCTATACCGCCGTAGTTGAAAGCAGTTACCAGATCTTTCTGGAACTCCTCACTGATACCTTTCCTGTACTTTAATTCCGGCATCAACCGGTTTTTACCTTCGAGGCCATGCATCGATTCGTGAAAAAGTACTTCATCCTGTTTCCCGGCGTCCAGATAGAAAAATGTATCGTTCAGTTTCAGCAAGGCCTCTGGTTCTTCTTCGATCAGTTCTCCCATCATCAACCGGTAGTCATCGAACTGTGTCGCCGCCGGAACATTTCTGGGTAGAGAAGAGTCTGTCTCGACTTCATCGAAGGCTTCTGAGACGCTTAGGCCTGAACTTTCTTCGAGTTCCTCAAGTCGTTCCCAGGCCTTCTGTTCTCGGCTTTTGCTTTTATCCGGAGCTACGGAAATCCTTTATCACTCTCTGTTTTCTGTCATTTTTTCAGCATAACGTGCCATGACATCGGTTTCGATGTTCACAAAGCCTCCTTCCTCTTTATCTGAAAGGTTGGTTTCTTTCCAGGTCTCAGGTATGATCGTTACCGAGAAACTTTCCTCTTTTACTTCAGTGACTGTGAGGCTTATGCCTTCGACTGCGATGAATCCTTTTTTGACGATGTAGTTTTCCAGGCCTTCTGGCATCCTGAAACTCATGTTCCATCCTTCCTCAAGCTCCTCGATATCAGTGATTTCGACATAGGCCTCTATGTGGCCCTGAACTATGTGGCCTCCCATCCGGTCCTGTGCTCTCAAGGCCTTCTCAAGGTTAACCTTTTGGCCCTCCGACAGGTCTGAGAACCAGGTCTTTTCCAGAGTTTCTTCGGCGAGGAAAAACTCTGCACCAGTCTCAGAGAAGTCTTCGATCGTCAAACATGCTCCAGATACACTAATGGAGTCACCTTCCGAATCATCGTCGAAGAACCTCTCTGTCTCGATCACTACCCTTTTTCCTTCTCCTGCTTCTTTGATTTCTGTTACTTCACCAGTTTCCTGTATAAGCCCTGTGAACATGAGAAAGTTTTTTCTCGTAAATTTTTTTATCAGCAGTACCTTTTTTCAACTAAGGCCTCGAATTCCTTGTTTATGGTTGAACAAGCTGTGGGCAAGGCCTCAGATTTCTACATGAATCTATTTACATTAGAATGGCAGAAACTGGTTTTACCCGTCTTGATGGTGTTGATTCTTTCTGCCAGTGCTCTCTCAACCATGGACCTGAAAAACAGCGATGAGAGCGAGCAGCTCACAGAACTGAGTCTGGAGACCATGAGTAACCTGACAGAAGCCCATATGAAGACAGAGTACTTCAAGGACTCCATAAATCAGTCTCAGAGAGCTTTGTCCCAGGAGATCTCCGATAGAGCAGATGAAAGAAGAGATCAACTTGTTTCAGACCGATTAACTCAGAAGGCCTTTCTTGGAAGCCTTCAGAGACTAGGATTTTTCCCTTACACTCCAGAACTTGATGTCCCAAACTTTATTTCGGAGAAAGATTATCTTAAGTCCCTTGCTGAGGTTTCATACAGACAGGAGCAGTTTGAAAGTCTTGGAGAACGGTTAAACTCATCTGAAAACATCTCTCTTGCCGAGTTCGAGGAGGAAGTACAGAGAATAAAGAGCGTGGACTGGAGAGACGAAGAGGTAAAGAACTACCTCAGGAACTACTCCCAGACCAACGGATCTGCAGGGATGGGAGGTCCAGGCCTGACAGAAGAGATCAGACAGAAGATAATAGATGAAGACTTCAGCGAGCTATCGTTCACAGCTTACCTGCCAAGTCTACTGGCTACCTTCCTGATATACTACGTCGTGAACGCAGTCGCAGTCAAGTCAGCCAGAAAGGCCTACGGACAGATAAAAAGATCCAGAAGACGTGAAAAGGAACAATCAGACGAAAATGAAACCGGAAAATCCAGGCAACAGGAGGAAACATCTTCAGATGAACAAAAAGACTCAGAGGACGGGCAAGAAACCACTGAAACCGAGGAAAAAGAGGAAAACAGTGGAGAAGACAACCCAGAGGAAGGAAAGGAGTAAGGCCTTCAACAGTGTAGAGCTATGGATCCGGAAAAGACACTGAAGGCCTCTGCCAGTTTTCTGGAAAGGTCTCTGAGGCCTGATGATTTTCAGAAGTTTGTTTTACCAGTTTTGATGTCTCTACTTCTTTTACTGGGTGGTTTCTCCACCTTTGATCTTCAGGAGAGTTACGGGGAGAAATCTCTTAACCTTACTCTTGAGAGTCTGACGGATCAACAGGTCCTTCAGGTAAGGGACAGGCATTTCCCGGAGACCATGGAGGAACCCGTGAATACTGCTCTGGATGAATCCAACAGAGACCTTAGATCCAGTATCAATAATATGAGGTCGAAGCCTCTTTTCATGCCTAAAGGCCTTCTTTCACGTATGATTTTTGAAAGCGGTGCCTTTCCTTTGATGCCTGACAGGATGCTGGCTCCCTGGAACCCTGAAAAAAGTTATGTGCGTGCGGTAGGCCTTCTCAGATACAGGAATGACAGGATAGCTGATTTAGGAGAAAATACAGATAGTTATTCAGAGTTTCAGGACGGTGTTGATACTATCCGCACCACCGATTACAGTAGCGAGGAAGTCCAGGCCTTTGTTGAAGAAAACAGCAGTGAAGGCGGAGCTACCCTGAGTTTCATGGAGGATGTTTCCCTAGAACAGGTGATGTCGGACGGCGTCGACAATATAAGAGTTTCAGATCTTTTACCTTCGTTTTTCGCCAGTTTCATAATCTATTACTTGATCGGTGCTGTATCCGTACAGGGCAACAAGGAACTGGTTGAAAAGCTGTTCGAAGAAGATGAAGAGGTTGAGAGCTTCTGATTTAAAGGGAAATATGTAGGAGAGGGGAGGATGAGATAAAAATAGTCCGGCAACGTCCTGTGCATTCCGCCGAAAGGCAGTACGACACAGATCGATGGAGGACTTAACTTCCGTGTTCGGAATGGGTACGGGTGTTGCCCCTCCTCTTTGGTCGCCGGTAACCACAAAACAGAGTGTAACTTTTATATAACTAAGAAAGGCCTGATCTCAGGATTCACAGGTTATTTATTAAGCCAGTTCAAATCCTCTGTTATATGAGTTTGAGCACTGGCGGAGGAGGCCTCAGGGAAAAGATAGAAGGTTCGACAATAGTCGACCTCCTGACAGTAACAGTACTTGCGATGGATTTCTGGCTGTTGAGAAGCGCAGGCCTTCAAGGATTTAATTCTCCATCTTCCCTGTTCACGATATCCTTCAATGTACAGGTCATCGCTGCACAGCTTACAGGCATTTTACTGGTTATCTATGTTCTGGAAGCGGTTATAGATAGTTCATCTCACTGAATATTTTTCATGCTACAGTTTTCCGGGAACATATCTTTCATAAAAGATCTCCCAGGCCCTACTATCCTCTCACATCCGTTTTATAGAAATATTACGGAGATATAAACTTGTTAAATACAATATTAGAGCTTTCAGACTCTTTTTTTCTGTATTAATCTATTATAAGGCCTTTAGATAATGAATTGTTATCAGCAAAGACGTTGAGAATGCCTTTTGAGAGAGCAGAGGCCTGAAAAAACCAGAGGACTACTGTTCTAAAATTCTTTGAATATATGTTTTATTCCTTTTTTAGGTCTGTTAATCGCTGGAGAAAAGTTTATATTACTCTTGTAAGGTTTTTTACTGTAATTAACTTGAAAGAATATTTCTTAAACCGGAAGCCTGCTGAGACTCTGGTTTTGATCAAAAAATCTAATCAAGAAATCTTCAATTCATTGATCTCCAGAAAAATCGATACCACCTACTCGCATACAGTAGAGATAGTCCAGACCCTGGAAGAACAGGGCCTTATACGGACGGAAAAAGTCGGAAGAAAAAAGGTCTCGAAACTGACGGGCGATGGAAGAGAATGCGGAGAAGCACTGGAAGATTTCCTCCAGGCACTGGAATCAAGAGATAAAGAGAAAATAAAACAGTAGCTACTGCATCTGGTCGAGGCCTTTCTCCAGGAAAGCTGACTTGACCTCGGCCCACTGTATACCCGGATTCTGTTCACTGAAATCAGTATAGATATTTAGCTGCCATCTAGGGTAAGACAGTTCATCATCCAGAAGTTTTTCAGGGTCGATCCGTGGAATCTCTTCAGTACCTACCGCATAATATACCAGGCCTTTCCTGAAGGCCTTGGAAGCGACTTCTGTGATCTCTTCTCCGGTTTTCCTGGAGTGATCTGTTATCCTCTTTTTCAGACCTTCCTTTATCAGGCCTTTGTCCTTCACTTCCTCAGATTTCTTTACCATCTTCTAGAATACACAAGCGGACGTGAGTAGATATAAACCCCAACAGTTCCACATAAATATTACTGTTTCTTTGTGTTTGTTTGTGTAGTTATGAGCTTATTTGCGTTTATTGAGGGCCCTAGGGTATTATTTATTCTTGTGTTGAATTGTGGGATGATGGGAGAGTATACTACGAATATTGGTATCAAGAACGGGCTGTATGAGAGGCTTAAGGAGCGAAAAAGTTCGGGCCAAAGTTTCTCCGGTGTAATCGAGGAGGTACTGATGAAAGCTGAGAAATACGAAGAATTACAGGATCAGAAAGATTAGATACTCGAGAAAGATCGGACTCAAAGAAGTCTAAATAAAGAGTTAATGAAGTATTTCGTTTTTCTCTGAAGTTATCAAGCCCTTAACCATCACGATAGAATAAAAAGGATTTACAGAGTACCTAGTAGTTCTTCTGCACGTCCTTCAGGTATCCTGGAGGAGACAAGTTCATCCATGTAGAAACCACAGCCGAAGGCCTTTCCATCGTGGAATATCGCTACGTATCCTTTTTCCTCGAGTTTTCTCTCTATCATGTCGCCTTCGAGAAGTGTTTTGAACTCTTCTTTGTCTGTCTCGATTTTGTTCTTAGATATCCTGTCGGCCAGGATCTGAAGCAGGTAAGTCGTTGGCTTGAGGCCTATATCCATGAATCTTACAGCCCTTATTCCCGAGGTCTCTTTGTCTAGGCCTGTTTCTTCCTCCGGTGCTAGCCATACATCTCCTGAGACCTCTTTGAGCTGCAGGCCTCTAAGGTCTTGTTTTTCTACACCGAACCTTTCTTTCAGGTATTCCATCGCTTTTTCCGGTTTATCTCCCGAACTCGAGGGATTCGAAGATTCCGTTTGTTCAGATGAGGTACCGGGTTTTACGAACCTGGCGACGAAGATAACTCCAGAGTTGATGTGATGAGGATAGACCCGTACAGCTTTTTCCATCTCCGTACTGTATTCCTTACCTTCGAAATTTTCAACGCCGTTAACGTGTTCAAAACCAGGTTCAAAGCTTTCAAGTTCTAGGCCTTCATCCAAGCCGTGTTCTACGACTTCTTCGTTCTCTTCAGGGCTGATCGTACATGTAGAGTAAACGATAACCCCGTCTTCTTTGACAAGGTCTTTAGCTTTGGATAAGAGCTGTTTCTGGAGTTTTGCAAGACCTTCTATCTCATCCTTTGGTGCGGATTCGAAGCCCCTGTAGAATCTGTCTCCTTCACCGCTGCATGGTGCATCTACAAGTATCCGGTCAAATTTCTCGTCTTCCGGGATCCTTCTGCCGTCGTAATTTGTCGCGTTTATGACAGCAGAACCTGTTCTGTACACGTTGGCGTGGAGGCTTTTCATCCTCTGTGCTGATTCATCGTTGGCAACTACAAGGCCTTCATTGTTCATCCTGTCAGCTATCTGCGTTGCTTTTCCACCCGGAGCCGCGCACATGTCAAGGACTTTCTCCCCGGGCTGTGGGTCTAGAGCTTTCACGGGCAGGGCTGCAGATTCTTCCTGTACGTAGTACTCTCCTCTCCAGTGTAGACCTGCTTTACCGGGCGTCTCAGTATCTTTCAGTCTGTAGACTTTTTCATTCCACTCTACCGATTCCACTTCCTCGAAACTTTCTCTTAATTCTTTTTCGAAGTTTTCCGAGGCCTTGAGATCATTTCTCCTCGCGATATTCACCGGATGAGAGTTCTTTTTTTCCTTGAAGGCCTCCCAGTTTTCTACCAGGTTTCTGTATCGTTCCATGTAAAACGGTTTCTTGACAAGTTTTTTACGTGAATTTGGGCTCTGAGGTATAAGGCCTTTGGAAGGTTTTGTTTTTGTCTTTTGTGCTCTATAATTACTTTGCGATGTCCAGTGACTCCCTTGATCTTGATGAAGACGGTAATTACGTCAAGAGTTACACAGATACTTTGAATCCTATACACCAACAGGTCAGTGACTTCAGTCTTTACGATCCTGTACCTCCGAACAAGGAACAGAGGGCTAGGAACGAGGCCTTCGCAGCCGAGAGTTTCGAGGAGATGTATATCTCACATCCTGAAGTACTCGAATACAGCGAGGAGGATGGAACAGTGGTTTTCGAGGAAGTAGAGGATGCCGAGACAGTGAAACAACTCCTGGAGGAATCAGGAAGTGAAAAGGCCTCTGAACTCGGCCAGCAGATGGGGCATCTGATAGCAGATATACACAGGTTCGGCGCACACGGAGATGCAGAGCTGGATAACTTCCTCTACAGGGATGGAGAGATTTTTTCCATAGACCATGAATTTTACACTGAAGATCCAGGCCCCGAAAAGGTCAAAGAAGATATAAGACTGCTGGAAAGCGATTCAAGAACACTTGAAACACCTAAGTACCAGTCATTTATCAGGAATTTCAGGGAGGCCTATGAACAGGAGCTTGAGACAGGCGAAAACACGTACCATGATGCAGGATCAACTCCTAACGGAGGTGAGTATCCTCGTCTGCAAGGCCTTGATGAGTCAATTCAGCTCGTAGAAGGTCTTTCAAGGACCAGAAAACAGCATGAAGAGGTGGAACCTGGTATTGTAGTGGAGAGATCTCTGAACCTTATCAAAAACACTTTGGGCAGAGATAGAGTCTAGAAATCTGTGAATTTTTTCTGCCCCGATTCTTCTTTACCGAAGGCCTTTCTCAAGTCTTTCTCCAGTTCAGGTCCTTTAGACCTGTCATATAGTGTCGCTGCGGGATGGTATACAGGCATGATTTTCTGACCCTCACGGGTGAAAACTCTTCCATGGATCTGGCTGATACCTTTTTCCGTATCCAGAACGTGTTTCGAGGGAAAATTGCCTAGAGTTACGATCATATCAGGGTCAACGTTTTCCAGTTCCTGTTCGAGCAGTGGAGCCCAGGCCTCTATCTCATCGCTTTTTGGATCTCGGTTGTCCGGAGGCCTTATCTTGACAAGGTTGGTTATGTATATCTCGTCTCTGTCTATTCCGATATCTGATAGTATATCGTTCATACGTTCTCCTGCTCGTCCAACGAACGGCTCTCCTTCTTCTACCTCGTTCGCTCCAGGTGCTTCGCCGATAAAGACGACTTCTGCGTCTTCAGGGCCTACTGAAGGTACGAACCTTTCCTCATCCATGTAGTTCGGGTGTACTGTCTCGAAGAAATCCTCGTATCTTTCCCTGAAACCCATACTAGAGATATTTGCTGGGAACTCTTTTTTACCTTTTTTCAGAAAAGCTGTTCAAGCTCTTCAACTGCCTCGTCTACAAAATCCTCTGAAACATTATCGACTTCCTCAAGGCCTTCACCGTAGACCTCGACACGGAAGTTTCTCTCCCCTTCTTCGCTGATGTAGAACTGGCCAGGTTCGAGACCCGAGTGCATAATCTGTTCGTAGGCCTTTTCGAGGTCTTCATCACCTTCAGCCACTTCCTGAGTTCCAGGATAGTTAACATCTGTTCCTGCAAGCGGTCCCTGACCGTGCATGAATACATTGTCCCTGGCCACCTCTCCCTGTTCCATATTAACCTGGTAGCGAGGGCCTGTACCCACATCGCTGAAATATTCAACCTCGAAACCTTTCATCTTAACCTCTTTTTTGTTACCCAAACATTATAAAAACACTTCCTGGAGGTTACTATGAGGTATCTTCTCCCGTTTTAACTTTTCTAGAGACGAAAATCTGTATGGATCCAGAAGTAAAAGGACTGCATCATTTCACCGGTATTGCCGGCGAGCCGACCGAAAACGCAAAATTCTACGTGAACACTTTAGGCCTCAAACTGGTCAAAAAAACAGTAAACCACGACGCACCAGGGATGTACCACCTCTTCTACGGCGACAACGAGGGTAATCCCGGGACAAGCCTGACATTTTTCCCGGAGATGACCGATCAGGACGGAGAAGACGGTACAGGCATGATAACAGAGTTAGGCCTCCGCATCCCGGAGAAAAGTATAGCTTACTGGACAGAAAGACTTGAAGACGAAGGCCTTGAATCCGAAATCGAACAGTGGCACGGAAAAGATACTATACTGTTTGAAGATCCGGATGGCCTTACACTGAGGCTTGTACCCGAAGATACAGAAGCTTATACGCCTTGGCCGAGTTCTAACGTTCCAGAGGAGCATCAGATCCGGGGGATGTATCACATCGCCATCGATCTACATGATACAGAGCAGATGTCTAAATTACTGCGTCTCATGGATTTCGAAGAGTTTGAAGTTGATGAAAACAGATACCTCGAAGCCGAGGACGGCTCTGGCGTAGAGCTCAGAGAAACACAGCAACACGGACGCATGGGTAAAGGCTCAGTCCATCACATCGCGTTCAAAGCCGGAGAAAACGAACAAGACCTCGAGAAATGGCGCGACCAGTTGAAGAAAATCGGTATGAGGCCTTCACCGGTTATCTCAAGGAAGTACTTCGCCTCGACATATGCCAGAACTCCTGAGGGTACTCTCTTCGAGTTCTCGACTATGGGACCTGGTTATACCGCAGATGAATCAGTGGAGGAACTGGGAACAAACTTTGTACTGCCAGAGGAACTCCAGGACCGTAGAGACGAGATCCTGGACTCTTTACCCGAGTTCAGGGAACAAGAGATCGACAGGTGAGAAATTGATGGAAAAAATTCATGATGACCAGAGGGTTCTGACCGAAGGCCTTGATCTTGAAGATGCGGAGAAAGCCGTGGTTATGGTCCATGGTAGAGGTGCTTCCGCCCAGTCGATGCTACAGCTTTTAGATCAGCTTCCGGAGGCAGCTTACCTAGCTCCTCAGGCCTCACGGAGGACGTGGTACCCACAAAGTTTCCTCGAACCTCGGGAGAAGAATCAGCCGCATCTGGACTCGGCTCTCCGTAAAGTCGGGGATGTTATCGAGAAGGCCTTGGAGTTCGTGGGCAGGGAAAACGTCGTAATTTTAGGTTTCTCACAGGGAGCCTGTCTCGCATCCGAGTTCGTGGCCTCTAACCCGGATAAGTATGGCGGAGTAGTTTTGTTCAGCGGAGGCCTCATCGGTGACGAGATCGGAGATTTCGAGGGCGATATGGAGGAGACACCTGTATTTATCGGCTGTGCCGAGGAAGACCCACATATCCCGTTCTCTCGTGTGGACGAGACCGTAGACGTCTTCGAAAAACTGAACGCCGAGATAGTAGAGAAATACGTTTTAGATGGTTCTCACCATGGAATCGTCGAGCATGAACTGAAAAAGGCCTCTGAGATAATCGAAGGTTCTGTTTAAATTACTGGGTATTTCTATGGGTTTCATGGAGATACCTGATTCCATCGAGAAGTACAGGCCTTCACGTCAGCAACTTGCTGTGATCTGTTCAGGTATAGTGAGCATGGGCCTCGAAATTTTAGCTGGTAGAGTTCTTGCTCCGGACTTCGGATCCACTATCTATACTTGGGGATCGATCATAGGTATCTCGATGCTCGCATTAAGCCTCGGATACCACAGAGGAGGCAAAAGTGCGAAAAAGGCGAATGAGAACCATCTTGATAACTTCCTGATCTATACTGCAGTCTATATAGTGTTTCTGACAGTTGCAGCAGAACAGATACTGACTTTAACCTCTGCACTCCCTATAGGAGCAAGATACGCACCTCTGATCCCGGTAACGATACTTTTTGGGCCTCCGACCTATTTCCTCGGATTTATCAGTCCTTATGCAGTCCAGCTATCGAAGAAGGAAAACAAGGGAGAGGCCTCAGGTCACTTTTACGCATTAGGGACCGCAGGATCTATCGTAGGTGCTTTCGGGACAACTTACCTGTTGATACCGAACTTTTCAGTAAATATGATCTATGTCATGTTCACGGCTTTGACCCTTGTGCCGGTACTGAGAGGCCTTAAAAATCCAAAGACCTATCTTTTACCTCTTCTAGTTGTTTCAGGCCTTTTTCTGAGCGGTTCTGTTTCTGTACCAGGGAATACTGTGTATGAGGACAGTACTGCTTACCAGGAGCTACGTGTAGGAGATGAAGACGGCGTCAGGACGCTGTATCTCGATGGACAGCCCCAGTCCTCTATGTATCTTGACAACAGGACAGGTTATCCCTGGGATTATCCCCGCTACTTTCATCTTCCTTTCCTGATGCGTGATGATATCGAGAAAGTTTTGTTTATCGGTGGCGGAGGTTTTTCAGGGCCTAAACAGTTCGCAGAGGAAAATATTACCGTCCATGCTGTAGAACTCGATCCTGGAGTAATCAAGGCAGCTAAGGAATACTTTAATGTTTCCGAGTCAGAGCATCTGAAGATCTATAACCAGGACGGCAGGGATTTTCTGCAGGAGTCAAACCATACCTACGATGTCGTTTACATGGATGCTTACAGGAAGTCCAAGGTTCCATTCCATCTGACCACGAAGGAATTTATGGAACTAACTTACAGGAAAACCGATGAGAACGGAGTAATATTCTCCAACACGATCTCAACCTCTTCAGGACCTGGTTCAGATTTCTCAAGATCACAGTACAAGACGATAGGCGAAGTCTATCCTTCAACGTATTACTTCCCGACATCAAATACCCCACTGGCCCAGAACATAGAGATAATAGGGTCCAAAAACAGTAAACTATCCAAACAGGAGCTAAAGGAAAGAAACGGAAACTACACCGGCATGGATCTTTCAAATGAGATCGAGAGACTTGAAGACCCAGACACCGAAGGCCTGACAGTCTTAACAGATGACTACGCACCTGTGGACACCCTGCTCGAACCCCTGATCGGCCAGAAATACGTGGTAGAATAGGCCCAAAACCTGTAAAGTCGGAATGGAACTTGAGAGAAAAATAAGATTTTCCCGACTCCAAGATTTGGACCCGAAGCTCGCCAAAAGGGAGCTTCTCACAAGCTTCAAATCCAGATGTATAAAAGTTTCCCGACTCCAGGATTTGAACCTGGGACAATCCGCTCTACAGGCGGACGCTCTGCCAGCCTGAGCTAAGTCGGGTTTTCCGTCTTAGTCCTTTCATGAAGCACTGATGCCTCGCACTGAGCTAAGTCGGGGGCTGATATATGGGTTCACGGTTTGGAAGCGGTTTAAGGCCTTCAGACCGTATCCGTGGATTATGTACGAACATTTAAGAGGGTTACCGGAACCCAGATTTTTTCTTGGAGAAAGATATTTTTACGGGTTGAACTCTGATGTGAATTCTTTGCTTTTCTTCAGAACTTTATCGCCTTCCTTGAGCTCTGCCCTTGGAAGTTCTACGCCTTCCTCTACCTCTACTTTAGGCCTTATGGTGTACTGGAGTACTCTCTGGTCGCCTGGTTCCAGGTCTTCCAGGCTCCATTCCAGCTTTGTTCCGTCATTGGTTTCTCTGACTGTGGGTGAGGCCATTTCGAAGTTTTTCTCGACTGATGCGATGTCAGGTACGAAGTCATTTACTTTAACGTCTCTGAATGTTCTGTCAGAGATGTTTTCGACTTCGATTGATACTTTGAGGCCTGAAGCTGTTTTTTCTGCTGTTTTCTGTATCTTTACTGTGTTTCGTAGTTTTCTGAGGCCTGCGAGTGCTGCTATTATCCCGAGTAGTGCTGTTGCAGGCATCCAGTAGTTGGTCTGTCTTTCTACGGTGAATGATTCGCTGGGCTGTAGCTCCTCTGTGAAGTAGTATACTGTGTTTGAGGCCTTCTGTGTCTGGTTCTGTGGTTCTTTGTTGAATGCTGTGATAGGTGTGAGGTAGCTTGGTACTGTTTTGTTTATGGTGTGGTTGATAGGTGTGTTGCCTCTGTTCTGTACTGTTACTGTGCCTGTTGTGATCGCAAGGTTGTTGGTGCTTGTGGTGTTTACTTTGATTTCTTTGATCTCGCCCACTGTGAACTCTGTTGAGGCCTGTTCTACTTTTTCTCCTTCCAGGTAAAGAGATGTGTTCAGGTTATGTTCTCTTGGTTCTGATTCCGGGTCTATCGGGAGTTTGAATGAGAGGGTGCGTGTTCCTCCGGGAAGGATCGGAGAGCTTGTTTTCTCCGTAGACTGGTTTTCATAAGCTGCTGTTAGCCTGTATTCTCTGAGGAGGGATGAGGATATGCTTCTTATCTTTGCTTCTCCATTGACGGTTTCTCCCGGGTCATAGGCCGTCTTGTTGAGGTTGAGGTCTTCAAGTATGATTTCTCTCTGTCTGTCGACTCTGAAAGATGTCTGGATCTCGTGAGAATGTTGTACAGCGGAGGAACGTGGGTAAAGTGTGAAAGAATAGCTCTGATCAACAGCATATTCTCCCGGAGTGACTGTTATCTTGAAGGAATGGTTTTCACCGGGTTCCAGGCTCCTTGAACTTTCTATGTAGAACCATGACGGTTTAGGTGTAAAGGCTCCGACCTCGAAAAGGCCTGCCTCGTTCAGATCGTTCTGGATATCCACGTAGAAGACTGCCGGGTCATCAGGAGAAGCAGACCTGTCCTCCACATCTAAAGACGCAGGGAAAGCAGCTGCCGAAGCCGAGAAAAATATCAGTACAAGAAAGACCCAGATCTTGTTCATAACCACTGTTTCTCGACATAATATTTAAGATTAAAGGTAAAAATGGCCGGAAATCAGATGCCTAGAGAAAGCCTCAACAGTACACGCAGGCCTGTGGCCAGACCAATCGAATAAAGCACGATCAATGCGAGGGCCTTCATCTGTTCCTCCTCTATATCCTTCTCCAGCATGTATACCGCGAGGCCTATGATACCTGCTTTGAGGATTATGATCCCTGGTTCTCCGAAGAGTGAGGTAAAGGCCTGTGTCAGTAACTGTTTCTGCTGGTATCCCTGTGAGATACTTACCATGCTTGCTGCCCCGCCGAAGAACTGGCTGAACGCTATCAACAGGTATTCTGTGTTGCTGTAGCTGTTCCTTCTGGTGACTGCGTAGTAAAGGCCTGTAAGGATGGAGGCTATCGCTATCGGCATCAGGATCAGCAGAATCTCTGCTCCTCCGACAAGAGTATAAACTGTAAGGGCAAGGAACGGCGCCAGATATACATAGCCGAGGTTCTTCAAAAGATCGTCTCTGGTGCATTCGGATCTTGAAGCAAGCTTTGAGGCCAGGGGCAGGGAGGCGAGGAAAAGGCCAGCTATCACGAGATATATCACAGGGGTTATGGCCAGAGGCCTCAGTATGAAAGGCAGTACTGCTGCATCCTCAAGGAAACGGAGTATACCTCCAAGCAGGATAAACGGTATGGAGTTTACTGCCGTCTGTGTGGTTAGCTGTATGTCTCTTTTGTTAAATTCTCTTCTGATAAGTAGTATAGCTGTTACCGCTATCAAGGCCCATGCTACAGTGTTGTATAGGTTATATCCTGTGTGTGCTGTTACTCCGTTCCATACAGCTGTCTCTGCGTTCTGTGCATCAGCCATCACAGGGCCTGCCAGGTATTTCCATATGAACTCCAGTATCAAATTTTTCGTACCTCTCCCTGAAAATCTCTGATCGTTGAACCGTTTAAACTGTTGTGCCTTCCCTGCGAATCGATCCGGTAATTTTTTGTGTAAGGCCTTCCTATTGATAGTTAATGCCAGAAAATCTTGAGTTGATAAAGTCTACACTGGACGAGGAGAAGGCTCTCAGCTTCACTGATCTTAAGGAGATGACAGGCCTCTGCAACGGTGTTTTACAGCATCATATCCATAATTCTGAGGGCATCGTGAAAAAGAGAGGAGCTGTGTTACAGGAAGGGGCCTGTGAGGACTGTGAGTTCAGGTCGATCTGTGAAGATTCCTGTGTCCATAAGGAGTTGAATAAGGAAAGTACCGGTACAGTGTACAAACTACTGAAAGAAGGCCTTTCACAGGCTGATATCGCCCGCAGACTTGATCTGTCAAGGGCCACAGTTCATTATCACGTGGAGAAATTGAGAGATATGGATCTTCTTCAGGGCCGAACTCAGTAAGAATTCTCTATCAGTGAGGTTTTTTACGGCTGAACCTGTAAAGATTTTTTATGGATGTAGGCTGGTTCGATGCAGAGCCCTGGGAGAAAAAATACCTGGGAGAAAAAGACCTTGATTTCAATATTCATTTCCACGAGGAATCTCTTACCTCTGAAAACAGTGAGAAAGCCTCCGGATACGACGTGATTTCTGTATTCGTTAACTCGGAGATAACTGAGGAAGTTCTGGATGATTTCGAGGGCAGGATGATCGCATGCCGGTCTACAGGTTTTGACCATGTCGCAACAGATTATGCAGCTTCTAAAGGAGTCGCTGTGTGCAACGTTCCGAAGTACGGAGACAACACGGTTGCTGAACATACTTTTGGGCTGATCCTGGCATTGAACAGGAAGATACACTCTGCTATCGAGAAAGTGGAGGAAGGAGACTTCAGTCACGAAGGCCTGAGAGGTTATGACCTTGCAGGTAAGAAACTGGGTGTCATAGGAACAGGTTCTATAGGTAAAAAAGTCATAGACATCGCTAATGGATTCGATATGCAGGTTATCGCTTCAGACCCTTATCCCGACAAAGAAGCAGCCAACGAAAAAGGTTTCATGTATGTCTCAAGAGAGGACCTGTTTGAACAGGCAGATATAATCACGCTTCACTGCCCGCTGACAGAGGAGACAGAACACCTGATCTCGGAGGAACAAATCCATTTGATGGACGATACAGTAGTTGTGAACACAGCTCGTGGAAAACTGATAGATACAGAAGCACTTATCGAGGGCCTTGAAGATGGAAGTATTCGCTGTGCAGGCCTTGATGTGCTGGAGGCAGAATCATATGTTGAAGACGACATCGAGGTTCTCTCAGAGCTGGAAGACCAGGAAAATATGGAGGTGGTACTTGAGGACCACTTGCTCATCGAAAGAGATGATGTGCTCGTGACCCCGCATAATGCCTTCAACAGTGAAGAGGCTATGAGAAGGATAGAAGACACCACTTTAGAAAACATTGAGCGAGGAAGAAATATCGTGAACAGACCCGGAAATTAAAGAAAAACTTGAGAAATGAAGAAAGGCCTTTACAGGCCTTCTGTTTTAATCCATATCGATGTCGAGCTTGTCGGCGATGTCACTGTAGTTTTTCCTGACTGTGACTTCTGTGACTCCGACTTTCTCCGCGATCTCCTTCTGAGTCAGCTCCTTGTTCTCAACAGATGATACGATGTAGAAGACTCCTGCGACGACAGACTTAGGACTTTTTCCTGCGAGGAGGCCTTCTCCTCTTGCTTCGTCGATAATCCTTTTGGCATGTGCCTGTTCCTGTCCGTTGAATCCGAGCTGTTCTCCGAATCTTGGGACGAAGTCCTCAGGCTTTGCCGGCTGAATCGGGATGTCCAGCTCTCTTGCTGCGTATCTGTAAGTCTTACCTAGTTTTCTCTTCTTGGTTGAGATAGCTTCTGCGAACTCGTCGAGTGTTCTCGGTGTTCCCTGATTCCTTGCGACAAGGAAAGTAAGTGCTGCGACGAGAACCTCGAGGTTACGGCCTTTTACGATGCCTTCTTCTCTCGACTTTTCGAGTAGGCGTGCTGCTTCTTCAGAAACGGACTCTGGAAGGCCTAGCTGGGAGACCAGCTTCTTCATCTCTGAGAGGCCTCTCTGTAGTAGTCTTTCCTTCGAGTTGGATGTACGGTTGTCCCATTTCTTCATCCTGTAGTACTGCTGTCTCTTGGATCCTTTGACGTTGTTAAGCTCTCCACTGGATCCGATCTTGGTCTTCAGTCCTTTATCGGATTTCGTGAATGTGATCGAGCTTCCACTTCTTGATTTCTTGTCTTTTTCTGCTGCGTCGAATGCTCTCCATTCCTCGGAGAAGTCAATACGGTCTTCATCAATTATAGAACCGCAGTCGGTACAGTACAGTTCTCCCTTTGCAGAGTCCTCTGAGAACGAAGATGCTCCGCAGTTGGGACAGCGTGGCTTGTCTGACTCTGCCTGTTTCTGTTCCCTTTTTACGGGGATAGTATCTTCCTGGGAGTTTGAGATGCTTGCTTCTGAGTTCGAGGAATCCTCTTTTACGTCGGACATAGTAACACTAAAGACCAAAAATCTTTAAATAATTTTTGTATATACGTCAATAAAATTTTCGTATCTGACAACGGTCGCAAGATTCATCTCAGAACATTAAATAGAAATAAAAACGATATGTACCTAAAGCGGGGGAAATTAGAACTCTGAAAGCCGTGAAAGGCCTTAAAGTTTATACTTCTGTGACGTTGACGGCCTTTGGCCCTCTGTCGCCTTCTTCCTGATCAAACTCGACTTCGTCGCCTTCTTCGACGTCAATGTCGTCGTCCTGATCGTCCTTATGGAAGAATACGTCATCATCCATCTCTTCTGTCTCGATGAATCCGTAATTCTTCTGGTCGTGGAAGAACTTTACTGTTCCTTGCAAAATAAAACACCTCCTTTACAGTACATGCTTCGTGGGCAACCTTTATAATGGAAGTCATGTTTCTCGGCATATCAGGAAGCTCCGGTGAAACAATTTCTAGTTCATCTCCAGGCCTGAGGCCTTCTCACTCCGCTCTATCTGGATTTCCTGTTCTTTCACATTTTTTCCATCAGCTTTCTTCAGAATCGATTTCAGGCCTGTTCCTTGAGCTCGATCACAGAGCCGAAAGGATCCTCTACATATATTGCCCGTGCTCTTCCCTGTGTCCCAAGCGGTTCGCCCTGTTTCAGAACTTCTAGGCCTTCTTTCTCTACTTCTTTTCTGAAGCTGTCGATGTCCAGATCTTTCACGATGCAGAAATGATCCAGGTTCTTTCCCTGAAGGTCTTTTGAAGTCCTCTTTAGGCCTTATGTTGATAAGTGCGTTTTCGCCTATTCTGAAGAAGAATAAGGTTCTTTGCCCTTCTCTGTGCTCTTCAAGTTTCCAGGTTTCAAGGCCTATCAGGTCTCTGTAGAATTTGAGTGCTTCTTCAATTTTTTCTTACGGGATCCTGAGGTTTATGTGGTCGATGAAAGAAATAGTAGAGACTTTTTCCGGGGTGATATTTATCTTTCGGGAACTGATAGTACTGTAGATGCAGATTCGCTGGATCGCTTATTCAAGGGATAAGCAGGACCTGATCTTTGTGCATGCTGAGGATCATAGAGAGGCGATCGTGAAGGCTATGGACCGAGGTATCAGGCCTTCCAGAAGCTCTGATGTGAGGCCTCATGATGAGGATGCTGAGTTGATGGGGACTTCTGAGTTCGACGAGTTCATGTCCTGAAAAGGTGGTTTTTTCCCAGTCAAATTAAATGTTTGAGACCTGTGTTTTTGTTTATGTCTTACGAAATCGATGATGTTGGTTTTACGGCTCCTGCAGTTACTGATGATAAGATATTTGAGTACAGTTTTAAAGGAGAAGGTGTTACTGTTCTGGCGTTTTTCCCCGGTGCTTTCACGAACGTTTGTACGAGGGAGATGTGTGAGTTCCGTGATTCGATGAAAGATCTCAATGATTTAGGAGCAGATGTTATCGGCATCAGCGTTGATACTCCTTTCTCCCTTGATGAGTTCAGGGAACAGTATGACCTGAATTTCATGCTTGTAAGCGATAACAGGAAAGAGATTATCGACCAGTACCGTATAAGGACTGATTTCGAGGATCTCGGGTTCACAGGCCTGGCGAAAAGAGCTCTTTTCATTGTGAAGGATGGGGAAATCGTTTACAGCCAGGTGATGGACGATCCCGACCAGATGCCGGACTTCGAAGAGCTTGAGGATGTTCTGGAAGAGATCTAGAGGAAACTTATTAACGATTCAAACGTATTCTATACTGTTATGACTGAAAGTACAGATGGCAAAGGTTATTCTTGTACTCTGGAAGATAACGTCCTGACATTCAACATGGGTGAATGGAAAGGAATCAATCAGGAGGAGTTAGAAGAGGCTATCAACAGCTATATGGAACGTGTAGATTCCGAAGATGTAGGTTCTACAGTCACAGTACTATCCAATGTTGCAGCAGTTCCTCCAGAACAGCAGGATATCATCGCTGAACAGTGGGCGGAAAAGATAGGTACACTGGACCTAGAAAAAATTGCACTGGTATCGGAGAAAAACGTAGGCCTGTCTATAAAGGCTAAAGCCGTTGATAAAGCCGATGAGGCAGAGATCAAGGTTTTCGAGGACAAGGATAAGGCCCTGGAATGGGCTAGATAAGTCAGATATAGATGTTTTTTAATGGAGAGGTTCAAATAGACATTTTATAGATGAACTGGCACAGTAAATCCCGGGAGGAAGTCTTTTCGGAACTGGAGACAGATAAGGGAGGCCTCAGCAGTGAAGAGGCTGAAGACAGGCTTGATGAGTACGGTGAGAACCGTATTGAGGACGATGATTCTACTTCTATGTTAGGTATCTTCATCAGCCAGTTCCAGGATAACCTGATCTACCTTCTTATGGCTGCCGGTGTCCTCTCGATAGCTGTGGGATTTCTACCAGGCCAGGAGCCGAAGTATACCGAGACTGGGATTATTTTCCTGATACTTTTCGCCAACGGTGTCTTTGGTTTTATACAGGATTACAGGGCCGAGAAATCGATCGAGGCCTTGAAGAAGATGTCTTCCCCTAATTCTACGGTAAAAAGGGACGGCAAAAAGAAAGAGGTTGACTCGACTGAACTGGTTCCGGGCGATATAATCTATCTGGAGCAGGGAGATTCAGTTCCTGCGGATGCAAGGCTTCTGGAGGCAGAATCTCTTGATACAGATGAATCAGCTCTGACAGGAGAAAGTACTAACGTCCAGAAAGATCTGGGTGTGAAAGATGAAGATACTCCTGTCGCCGAAAGAAGTAACATGGTTTTTATGGACACTCACGTCGTCAAGGGACGTGGAAAAGCTGTCGTAATAGATACAGGGATGAGCACCGAGGTAGGAGGTATCGCAGAGGAGATAGAGGAAGCAGATGAAGGACAGACACCTTTCCAGGAAGAAGTCGATGTCATGGGCAAAAGGATCGGATACCTGGTACTCGGTATCGTATCTCTTGTCGCAGTTATACAGGTAGCTCTTACAGGAGCAGGCCCTATGACCATACTACTGATGGCGATAGGCCTTTCTGTCGCCGCGATACCTGAGTCTTTACCGGCGATAGTTACATTGACCCTGGCTCTAGGCTCGAGGAAGTTACTGGCGAAGGACGCTCTAGTACGCAGACTGCCAGTGGTAGAAGCTCTTGGTTCTGTGAATCATATTGTTACTGATAAGACAGGTACACTGACAGAAGGAGTCATGACAGTAGAGAAACTTTACTACCAGGGAGAAGAATTCGATGTGACCGGTAAAGGAACCAGTACAGAAGGAAACTTCGAGAAAGATGGCTATGAAACAGACGAACAGTACCTAAGGCCTTTACTGGAGTGTGGGCTTTACTGCAATAACGCAGAGAGAAGAAATGATGATTCAGATGATAAGTTCCGTGGAGAGCCTACAGAGATTGCTTTGCTTGCTTCAGCGAAGAAAGCAGGCCTTGAAGATGAAAGAGAACGGACAAGGAGTATACCTTTCTCTGCGGACAGGAAAAGGATGACTGTTGTGAAAGAGGATTCGGAGGCCTTCATGAAAGGTGCTCCAGAGATTGTACTGGATAGATGTTCACGTATCCTAGTTGACGGCGAGGAAAAAGAGCTTACAGAGGAGAAAAGAGAGGAGATACTGGAGAGGAATCATCAGTACGCTAAAGATGCATTGAGGGTGCTTGGTTTCGCCAGGAAGGATGTAGAAGATCCTGAGGCAGAAGATGATGAGATCGAAAGCGGTATGACCTTCCTGGGCCTTCAGGGGATGAAGGATCCAGCCAGGGAAGAAGTCAAGGGAGCTGTAGGGGACTGCAGGACCGCCGGTATCGGGGTTATCATGGCTACAGGAGACAACGTCGAAACCGCAAAAGCTATCGGTAAAGAGCTTGGATTCGATCCTGAAGGAGCCGTAACCGGTAAGGAGATAGAGGAGATGAGCGAAAAAGAGCTTGAGGAAAAGGTCAAGGAAGTGGAGATCTTCGCCCGTGTAACTCCAGAGCACAAGGTAAGGATCTCCCAGGCCTTACAGGATCAGGGTTACAACGTTGCGATGACCGGAGACGGTGTCAACGATGCTCCAGCCCTGAAAAACTCGGATGTGGGTATCGCGATGGGTCAGAGAGGGACAGATGTAGCGAAAAAGAGTTCTGACATGGTTTTACAGGATGATAACTTTGTTACTATAAGAGATGCTATCTCAGAGGGAAGAGCTATCTTCGATAACATCAGGAAAGTCACGAACCAGCTCCTTTCCACTAACTCGGGAGAGGTCATGTTCGTATTCCTGGGAACTTTGATAGGAGGCCTCTTCTTCCCAGAGTATTTCTCAACTTCCGAATCAGTTGTCCTGACAGCAGTTATGATCCTGTGGGTGAACTTCGCCAGCGACGGACCGCCGGCGATCGCCCTGGGTGAGGACCCGAAAGTCGAGGGCATCATGGAGAGAGATCCGAGAGACCCGGACGAGTCTATCCTAGACAAGAAGATACTTGCTATGATCGCAGTCACGGGGCCTCTGGCAGCTGCTGTCATGCTTCCACTGTTTTTCCTGAACATCGAGAACTTCGTCCAGGCACAGACAATGCTGTTCATGGCACTGGCGTTCTTCGAGATCCTGATGTTCCCGATCATCAGAAGAGACTACGGACTGAAGTTGAGCGAAAACAAGTACCTGATCGCCATGATAGCGCTTTCATCCATCTCACACCTCGCATTGCTTTACACACCGCTATCAGGCCTGTTCGGAGTAGTACCTCTAGGCCTTGAATCATGGGGATACATCCTCGCAGCTCTCGGAGTATTTGCGGTCCTGGAAGTCGGGTACAGAAGAATGCTTTCCAGAAAATACGGGGACAGGATGAAAGAATTCGACAAGTTCTACGGCTGAAAAGGCCCTACCTTTCCTTATTTGCCTCCCGTACAAGGTAAACTCTAAAACCTTTCCTCGAAATCAAGCTCGAAACTGAAGTCACTGGCATCGCCAACCTGGTTAAGGCCTGAAGACGGAGAATAAGTGGAAACGGAGATCCTATCTTCCTCTTCTCCGCTGCCCGGCAGGAACGTGACATTCCTCATCCACCCGTAACCTCCTTCATTTCTATTCTGAAAATCTGCCAGCATCTCATAGACAGGTTCACCTGAATCATTTCGGCTTACCTGACGATACTCTCCTCTATCCCTAGGCAGAAGGCCTCCAAAGCTGTGACCTGAAAACACCATGAAGACCTCACTGTTAGGAGCTATCAATTCCTCAAATACTTCATCCCCATGGTTACCTAATCCATTCTCCTCCTTAACCTCATCCATACGGTTTCCGCCGAAAACACCTTTATGTAGATGAGAATGAGTGGTAACGATGGTAGGAAAACCGTACTCATCAATTTTATGATCTGCCCATTCCAGAGTCTTATCTCTCGGCTCCCACTCAAGCCCCAGATGCAGGAAGTCATATTCTCCCGACGAAAAAACCTGTGCGTGACTCAAGCCATAAGGTCCGGATTCATCGTACCATCCATTTTCCTGGAAATTTTCCCCTCCAAATCTTTCCCTGTACTCATCTATCCCTGAGGCCTTATCATATGTACTGTTCCAGTCATGGTTACCCGGACTGACACTGAAAGGCAGTTCTCCATCCAGAGAACTTAAAGCAGATTCGATCCTGTCCCACTGAATTGGTTCAGCACCGTTGCTAACAAGATCTCCTTCATGAGCCGCAAAAACAATGTTAAAATCATCTCGATTATCCTTTATCCACTCAACCTGATTTTTAACATGCTTCATCCATTCCTCGTTACTCGAGTAATTCTGGGTATCCGGGATAACAGATACATTCCAGTAATCATCTTCCTCGAGACGTTTATCGGAAAGACCTAACGGATTATCCATTTCATCCACGTTCCTATTGCTATAGAAATCAGCACCGGCTGCAAACACTCCAGCACCTAAAAGGCCCAAGTAATCTCTCCTCTTCAAAAAACTCTGACCTCTTTGAGCTTACAGTGACGCCTCAAAAGATAAAAAATCGGTTCCAGAATATGGGGAAACATCTTCACACGCCTGGAAATCGATCAGGAACATCTTCGTGACTCATTCTCCGATGCAGTAGATCCTCGTGAGTTCATCGTTTACTTCTCATCAGGTAAAAGCAGATATAGAGGAACACCTGTAAACTGAGAAACGATTTCAACAGCTTAACCTATCAAAAGCCTGATCCCGGAAAGCATCAGTATTATCCCTATCAGGACCGTGAACCGCTTCTGTTCCACATCTTCGAAAAAATGATTTCCGATACGATTACCGATCAAAACTCCAAGAGGAGGGAAAACGTACAGCCAGAGATTCCCGATCTCGATCATCCCAAGATACCCGTAGGTTAGGACCCTGGAACTGGCAGCCATCAGGAAAACAGGCACAATTATCGCTCTAAAAAGGCCTTTATCGAATTTATCACCCAGATAAGCAACAAGAGGAGGTCCTCCCATACCGACAATGCCTCCACAGAAACCTGAGAAAACACCGACCAGACCATCCCGGGCTCCGAGCTGATGTGTGTCTTCTGAACCCTTATCCAGCTCAGATCTTCCGGAAAGGAACCAGAAAGAGATCAGGACAATCGCAGCCCCGAAAAGATACTCGAAAAGAGAAACCGATAATACAGAAAGAACAAAACTGCCGAAGACAGCACCCGCCACCATCAAAAGGCCTATAGGCCCCCAGTACTCCCTGTTTTCAAGAAAATCAGGATTTAAAGAAACAAGATAGGCTCCACCCACCACATCAAGGACTTAGGCCAGAACAATCACCTCTACAGGATCATAAAAAACTGAACCGATCGAAACAAAGACAATAGCAGGCCCAAAACCAGTAAGGCCTTTAACAATATGTGCAAACACTGCTAAAACCCCCAACACCAAAGCCATCTGTACAGGCTCCATAAGTAAAGACAAGAAACCTCCCCAATTTTAACTTACAGGCCTCACACTGCGAACAGGAAAACTTCCGGAAATTTCAGTTTCAAGGCCTTTGACTGAAGAACGGGTGGTACTAAGGAGAAAATCTATGTCAGAACTGAAAGCCAGAGGTCTGTTCGATAACTATCGAAACATGTGACAGGATAATAAAAAAGGTGGAAGCTTAACCACTGATATTGTGAAAACTTCAATTAGTGGAAGTATACTGGCAGGCTTCGGATTAACCGGAAAAATCGCTGTAGAATACCTGACCGCACAGGGGGCAAACCCCAGCACGATAGTTTCTGGATTAAGCTGGCTTTTCCTAGTAACAGGAATAACGCTGATAATCTACGAGCTCAGAGAAGAATTCACCTAAGACATAAAAAATACTGGATCAAAGAGCTCTACCCGAAGAAATAGTATTAATTAGGAGAATTTTACTGGCAGGACTTGCATTTGGAATTAAATGATTTAGAAATAGAATAAAAAAGCCGCATACAGGAGATTACTCCCCTTTGACCCAGTCCATGGCTTCATCAACAGTGCTGAAGTTTTCTATCTCTGCATCTTCAACTTCAGATACGATATTGGCCTTGATAGTCAGGCCTATCTGTCCTTCTGAGACAAAACCGATTTTATCAACGTCAACGTAGTTTCCGTTATCGGCCCACTGTTTGGCTATGTAATCCTTCTGTTCTGGCGGTATAGCTTTCGCATCAGTAATTACCGCCACTGTAGCATTGATATCGTCCTGATTAGAGACTTCTCTATAAGCCTGAGTTGCTGACTCTAGATTATCTTCATCAAAACCCATCCAACCTTCCATATCAAACACAACAACATCATCTTGGATCTCATAAGACCACTCATACCCGGAATCATCGTAAATTCTCTCCGCCATAAAACAAATAATATCAATAGGCCTTGAAATCAGTTACTAAAAAATCTGTTTGTTTAGAAGCAATTGGATAGGAAAACTTGAGTTGGCAGGACCCATGATTTGAACCGATATCTTAGAAAATTATAATTAGCCCAACCCATGAGAAAGGAAT